>Ga0114959_10000359_pt1 | contig 42855 bp, 42 predicted proteins | sample C_130625_EF_Meta_FD_87317 | JGI IMG/M metagenome (GOLD analysis project Ga0114959, IMG submission 87317) | Freshwater microbial communities from Lake Croche, Canada to study carbon cycling - C_130625_EF_MetaG | ecosystem: Environmental > Aquatic > Freshwater > Lake | place: Lake Croche, Canada... | reverse complement strand
TTAGGAAGCACTGACGCAATTGTCACGGCACCGTCGCCGGTGATTTTCACATTACTCATAGCATATGCACTATTGCTAGTATTTTTTGTGAGAACAGGGAACTCCGTAGAACCAGTTGACAAATCTGTTATTGTTATGAAGCCTGGTCCTGTTGGCCCAGTGTTACCTGTTGCTCCTTGCAATCCTGTTGGACCCGTTAAACCAATTGATCCTTGTAATCCTGTTGGTCCTGTAAAACCTGTTGGGCCCGTATTACCCGTTGCCCCTTGTAATCCAGTTGGACCAGTGTTACCTGTTGCTCCTTGTAATCCAGTTGCTCCTTGTAATCCTGTTGCTCCTTGTAATCCTGTAGGTCCAGTGTTACCTGTTGCTCCTTGTAATCCTGTAGGTCCTTGTAATCCTGTTGCTCCTTGTAATCCGGTTGATCCAGTGTTACCTGTTGCTCCTTGTAATCCTGTTTGACCAGTTGCTCCTTGTAATCCAGTTGGACCTGTTGGTCCTGTGTTACCTGTTGCTCCTTGTAATCCTGTAGGTCCAGTGTTACCTGTTGCTCCTTGTAATCCTGTAGGTCCTTGTAATCCTGTTGGTCCTGTATTACCCGTTGGTCCTGTATTACCTGTAAAACCTGTAGGTCCTGTATTACCTGTTGGACCTGTTGGTCCTGTATTACCAGTTGGTCCTGTTGGTCCTGTTGGTCCTGTTGGTCCTGTAAAACCTGTAGGTCCTGTATTACCTGTTGGTCCTGTATTACCTGTTGGTCCTGTATTGCCTGTTGGACCTGTAGGTCCTGTATTACCAGTTGGTCCTGTATTGCCTGTTGGTCCTGTTGCTCCTTGTAATCCTGTTGGTCCTGTTGGTCCTGTATTGCCTGTAGGACCTGTATTACCTGTATTACCAGTTGGTCCTGTAAAACCTGTTGGTCCTGTTGGTCCTGTATTGCCTGTTGGACCTGTAGGTCCTGTATTACCTGTTGGTCCTGTAAAACCTGTTGGACCTGTTGGTCCTGTTGGTCCTGTATTACCAGTTGGTCCTGTAGGACCTGTAAAACCTGTTGGTCCTGTTGGTCCTGTAAAACCTGTTGGACCTGTTGGTCCTGTATTACCAGTTGGTCCTGTTGGTCCTGTTGGTCCTGTATTACCCGTTGGTCCTGTTGGACCTGTAAAACCTGTAGGTCCTGTAAAACCTGTTGGACCTGTATTACCTGTTGGTCCTGTAGGTCCTGTAAAACCTGTTGGTCCTGTATTGCCTGTTGGACCTGTTGGACCTGTAAAACCTGTTGGTCCTGTTGGTCCTGTTGGTCCTGTTGGTCCTGTTGGTCCTGTAAAACCTGTAGGTCCTGTAGGTCCTGTAAAACCTGTTGGTCCTGTTGGTCCTGTAGGTCCTGTAGGTCCTGTTGGACCTATTTCACCAGTAGGTCCGGTTGGTCCTGTAAAACCTGTTGGACCTGTTTCACCAGTAGGTCCTGTTGGTCCTGTTGGTCCTGTAGGTCCTGTAAAACCTGTTGGACCGGTGTTGCCCGTTGGACCAATATCACCAGTAACTCCAACAAAAGGAGAAAATGTTGTAGTTATTTGACTTATAGTGTTATTTTTAAAATAAAGAGAAATATCTTTACTAACACTAGGAGAAATTAACGTTGCATACATTAAAACTATAAATCTTGATGCCACTGGAATAGATGTAAGAGGAACAGGAACAGAATAAAAAGTCAATGTTGGCATGGAACTAAGTGGAATGGGTATTTCCATCCCAGTCATTAGAAGACTCGCTGGATTAATTCCATCCCAATAATATATATCGCTTGATATTGTGATTTGATTTATAGTTGAATTGGTTGAATTCCATATTTCAAAATTCCAATTTCCAACAACACTTGCAACATTTGGATCATTTGGGTCTGTAATAAAATTTAAAAGCTTTGTTCTATTTCCTGCTACAAGCGAAGTTGTGGAAACATTTTGAATACCAGTATCAATAATTCTACTTAATTCATAATATGAACCTAAAGGGATAATTGGTACAGGATTTATTGCCAAAGTGCTATAATTTAAATAATAAATTGCTCCAGTGCTTAACCCAACTGGACCTTGATTTCCAGTAGGCCCTGTTTCACCAGTAGGACCTGTAGGACCAGTAAAACCTGTAGGACCAGTAAAACCTGTAGGACCTGTAAAACCCGTTGGTCCTGTTTCACCAGTAGGGCCCGTAAAACCTGTTGGTCCGGTAAAACCAGTAGGGCCAGTAGGACCTGTAAAACCCGTAGGACCTGTAGGTCCAGGCTTTCCAATTAAATCTGGATATACTGGCCCACATCCACATGGATCATCCTCTTCTTCTTCGCATGGTCCATCATCACAACAATCTTCATTTGCGGGCTCATCACAATTATCGTCACACCCTTGTACCTTTATTCCTAGAGCATTATAAATAAATGTTCTTGATGGTTTTCCATTGATTGTTACAAGATTAATATTGTTTGTGTTAATATTGTTTGCATTTATTTCATTTGCATTAATTCTGCTCATATATATTAAAGCAAAATATATTTTATATTGAAATAACTAATAACAATATAAAATTTTATTTTTTAACGTATAGACTATTACATTGAAAAATTTTAATTCACAAATGTGTAAAAACACAATGACAACTAAAAGCTCTTTATTTTGAATATAAATATTAATTTATTCAAGGACAAGGAAATGGGCGCTGATTTTTTTCCACCACTAAATCTGCGGGCATAAATACTGGCGCAGTCTTAAAAAAATCTTGTGTCTTTAAATTTGCCAATTCAGGGACTAATGGTCCTGCAGGTTTCACTAAATTTGTGGAATTAACACCAAATAAAAACGATTCAATGTCAATTGAATTGTAAGCCAGCTTGTTACCGGGAATTTGTCCAGGATTTACACCATTGCCGGGCAATCTAGTTTTATAAGCCTCTCCATATTGTGAGTTTTTATACAATGTATATTGTTCCATTTCTTTATATTCACGCTGCTCTAAACAATAATTTCCAGGTGTATTAATATTTCTGGTTGATGCCATTTTATATATATACTGCAAACAGATTAAATTATGCAGAATTTTTATTCACTTTTAATAAAAAATTATTTAAATTTTCCTTACTAATTTGTTGATTTGTCAAAAACTCGACAATACATTTATGCGCCAAATAAAAATAATCATATGAAAAAAATAATCTAAACCCAACTTCTAAATCATTTTCTACGCTTGTTAATACTTTAGCACATGACATTAATTCTTCATTTGTTTTGCAATTATTGTATAACATGGAAGTCTTTTCATTCATTTCTGCTTCATTAAAAGCTATCATTCCAAAAACATTCAAAATCTCCATTCTATAAGTATGATCGCATAACATCAATACTTCTTCCTTTGAATAATCATCTCTATTCAAAAAATCCTTCTCTATTCTTTTGTAAACTGAACTATGATTAACATTATAGATAGGTATACCCAAATCTAAATTTGTTTTTTCTTCATTTTTTAAGGCGTCCATTATATAATCTTTTTGAAATCTTTAAATTGAAGTTTAATAAATAAAGAATGCACTCTTTACACCTTTTAACATTTCAAATGCCGACCTTTTTGATGTCGGCATCTTTGAATGTTATTAGGTAACTGTTACTTTTCACCTTTCAAACACCTTTATATATCAATAATTCTGCCTACATGACAAAATTATCGTATATAATCGGCGTTTGAAAGGTGAAAAGGTGTAATTATATTAATTTTTACTTCAACAGCAATTTTATATTGTAAAATATTTAAACAGAATATTACTTGTTATGTACAATGAAATATATAATGACTATTATAAAAAATATTACCAAAGGAAATACCAAAACCTGTTGGTAGATGGAGAATAGAACAATAAAATAATTAAATGAACCAAAAAATAGATTTATTAAACGAAGACCATTGTGGTCCTTGCGGTCATTATGCATTGGAAAAACTAGAAGTTAAAAATAATAAAAACACAATTATTCATTTTCAAAAATTAAAATAACACTAATAATTTTATTATTTTTAAATTTAACAAAAGATTTTTACTATTAATAAGAGGACAAAATTCCTAAATTTATTAAAGGTCGTAATCATCAGCTTTCAAATTTGATAATTTTAATATAAGGTATCCTGCAACCATATCATCATGGCCCATAACACTTACACTTGTTTGCACAACCTCCTGTTGAGATACGCTAAATCCTATTACATGCCCAATTCCATCTTTATTTGTTAATGCACGGATACTTGCTGGATTCCTTAAAACAGATAGAGAAGGGGGGTTTTCCAATTTTCTAACATCAAACTTAGGGAGTTTACGAGTTGTTGGAGTTATATCTAGAACAAGTCTATTTTCACCATACGCAGAGTTTTCAAAAGTATTTGCAAAATACATGGAATCATCATCTTTATCTGGTCTAGATGTATCACAAATAAAAGACCCGCTGTAACTAGCAAGTGCAAGTCTTAAAAATACTCCACGGTTTTTGTCGGGAAGTCTATGTTCCCACTCTTCCTCAGTTTCAAATGCTTCATTTGTTATGTTATAATCAACATGTTTTTTATTTAAATAAGTAACTATTTCATTAAACAATTTTTCTAAGGGGTTTTTGAAATAATCATCATAATGTTTTTCAAGATCATCTTCTGTTTCCGCAAGTAAGTTATCTAATAAATTTTTTTGTAAAGAGTATATTCTTCCATATATTTCATTTGCATCAGGATCTTCACTAGATGAAGTAAAAATACTTGTAGCGTGGGTTTTACGTTGACTTAATGTAAGTTTTGGGGGTTTAGATTCCCTTATTTTTATAGCCGGCATAGCCGGCATAGCCTGTCTAGCCTGTCTAGCCTGTCTAGCCCGTCTAGCCTGTTGCTTGGCTCTAGCAGTAGTAACCTTTGCGCCCTTGGTCATTATATTAATATCTTATATATTATTTTTTACAAAAAAAATAACTTTTATTAAAAATATATAATCCTAACTTTTTTAATTTGTAATAAAAATGCAATTCAATAATAATTTAATTTGTATCTTTTTACTAAAATATTTACATAAAATAGTCAAATTAAAACCAAAAAGATGCAAATTGTTATTAGAGTTATATGCAAAATTTTTTAAAATTTTTCATATAAGTAAAATTTAAACGTATTGCTCTTTTGTGTGAGCATCATAGTAGTCTTTGTCTCTTGTAAGCTCCCTGGAAGGAACGCCGCCGCGGATCCAGCCTTGTGCCGCAGCGCCCTCAACTAAATTTGCCGGATTTGTTACCTTATCTTTAATGGATGGAATCAATGGAGTTGAACTGTATTTCATATAGCTCTGCTCACCCAATTGATTAACAGTTCGTTTATTAGTATTTAATTCCCCCTGCTGAATCTGCGCCTCCAAAATGGGATCCACCGCTCCACGCCCAAGATAAGGAACAGTAGCAAATGGGCGTTGATACAGATCAATTCGGCATCTGGGATGCGTTTGGACACTACCAATCAATAATCTAGAGTTATCATCAACATTGCAGCCACCCGCACCAACATTATGACCTCCATTGTAGAAAACTCCTGGCTGAGTTGTTGCTAAAGAGATGGGATTTTTCATCGTGCAATCTTGAGCAAAATAGTTTTGGAGAGTATAATTACAGGCTTGGACATTTTGCAGAGTGGTTTGATCCACACAACAATTATCGTTTCCCATTCTAGACATGTTATCAAAAGTATAAGAAGATATGTGTGCCATATTTATATATATTAAACATTATTTTTTTACTAAACAAAAAATAATGTCTGTAAAAACCAAAAACTAAAAAACTTAAATAAGAATATATCTTTCATTATCTTGAACACAAGCAAAAGCACTTCCATCTCTACAAGAAGGCATATTTCCATAAAGGAAATCCGCAAATGCCGTTTGGTCATTTGGTATTCTCGTATTTGGCATAGAATAAAAAGGAATCATTGACTGATCTAAATTAAATTTATCGCCTAAATCACCAAATAACTGCTTATTTGTATTTTTAATACCAGGATTCAACATTTGCACTGCTCTTTTTGCATTTTTTGTAATATCATCATAAACCTTGGGATTGAAAGAAGGCGGTGCAGCTTGTCTCAAAGGTGTATCACTTATTTCTGGAAGCATTACATTTCCCATTGGATTTCTTTTTGTAGATCCATAATAATCTGTTTTCAATACATTGTCAAGCGCAACACTTTGTTTATTTTTAGAAGTTTCTTCACCATCTGGCAATGTCGCAGGCATAGATTTTCCGCTATAATCAGCTACAACATTTACAAACCCTTCTTTATTTAATAATCCCTTAATAATCTGCTGTTTTCTATATTTGTAAAGAAAGAAAATAACAACCAATGTTACTAAACCAACCACCAACATTCTAACAGATCGCGTAAGCAAAAATCCAAAAATAGATAATACAATAACAATCCTACTAATTGCATTTAATTTTTCTTCAAATGTCATACAGGAAGATGGCCATAATTGAAAAATATAGTCTTTATTTAATAAAATTGTTGGATCATTAGACCAAAATGGAACTGTCATTATATATATTAGTTACTTAATTTTTATAGAATTAAAAATTAAATTGGTTAGTCAAAGTTTGATATATTTGTTCACTTCTTCTTGTTGCCATTTTTTCCTTTACTCTTAGATTTAGATTTGTTGCTTGTACTATTAGAATTTGTATTTAAATCGCCAATTGCAGCAATCAGCTCGTCGTCTGTCATTTGTGGTTGGCTAGCTTGAGCCGCCGCTCTTGCAGCTGCAGCAATTTGTTCAGCTGCATCTGCCGCCTTCTTTGCCTCCAACTTTGATTTAATGCGCTCCCTTGTTTGTGCGTTCTTTAAATTCTGCTTCATCTGGTTCTCCATTGCACCCATATTAACCTTAGAGTTTCTTCCTAGACCAGGAATACCCATCTTCTCAAACATGCCTTGCATATTCTCCATGCCAGGCATATTCTTCATCTTATTAATTAAATCAATTCCTTCACTGATTAATTCGCTTTCTTTAATTTCCCCGCTTTTGATCCTTGTATCCAACTTATCTCCTAAATTTTTGACCATATTCATCAGTTTCCCTGGGTTCTTGAACATTTTTTGAAACACTTCTTGCGCATTACCAGCATTTTCCATATCCATATTCAAGTTTTGTGCGGCCTCCTCGGCCATTTCCATTGCAATTTTTCCCAACTTGCCCTGCATCATTCCCTGCAAATGCTCATGAATTTGCTCAGCATTTGGTACATTCATTCCTTCGGCGCCCAAATTGGGTTGTTGACCTTCTTCCCCACTAGCACGCTGATTCTCAAAAAGATTTTGAATATTGGACAAAGTCTCTTGCAGTTTACCCTTTAGCTCTTCTTCATTCACAGATTCAAACAACTTGGCAGAATCACCAAACTCGGTTGTATTATTTACAGAACTTACTGCAGAAAAAAGAATTAGCTGTAAATACTTCCAAATTGTTTCTCTCGTATTGTCTGAAATGTCCATTGTCCATAAATATTTAAATACAATTCCAGGAAGAAATTCGGTATTTACAATAGATTCATCCTTGAACATATCTGCATTTTGGTAAAGAATATCAAAAAAACGCTCAGGGAAAACCCGCATGCAGTGCTTGTGAATAAAAGTAACTCTCTTTTCCTTGTCAGCGAGCAGCGCCATTTCTTTCTCTACTGGATCCGCAATATGTGACAAATCCTTAGGAGTCCACCATCTCTTAATAATGGTTTCATATTCCGGAAATGTTGTAATGATATCATTAGTAAAATCATTAATAATCTTGTAAAATTCCTCTGGAGCCTTGATTTTCTTCTCTTGTGGAATTTCTTCTTGAACAGACATTTATATGTTTTAAAAACGTATTATATATTTAAATCAAACTTGATCAAATATATATTTAAAAATAAATGATTTTTTACATTGATTCATAAATAATTGCCAATTTCTTTAAATTTTGCAAATACTTCATTACCTTGGCTTGATTTTCTGAATCCATCTGTCTTACGGGGTTTCTAAGTCCGTCAATTGCATCCATTATTTGCTTTGAATTATCTGCATCTGCCAAGTCATTTGCATAATCTTTCACAATAAAAAACCCTAAATCTCCAGAATCAATCTCCTTTTGATAAGGATCAACTACTTGTGCCTTGAAAATTTTAACAATAATTCTTGGGTTAGCTTTTCTAATAGCAAGAAAGGCATTTTTTGCCGTCAAAAGATCCACATTTTCAGGAAATACACTTTGCACATCGCTAACAAATTCAATAAAATGATCGTTGAAGGTTTTAAGAATTTGGCTCGAGCTCATTAATATTATTAGTATTGTTTTTTTTAAATGATTAAACTATTATATTTATTTTCATCATTATTTGATACGATTCTTTTAAAATGCTCTTCCTCCACCTCCACCTGAACCTTGTTGAAGATTTGATATTTCCTGTTCCCTCTGTCTTTGCAAATTTTCTATTGTGGAACCCTCTGGCATCTTGGCTGACTTAAAATCTGTTTCGTCCGTTGGTGTATTTATTTTATCTATATAATCAAGTGTTACATAACTGTGCATTTGCCTCAGTCCACCATCACCTTTTGCAGTTAAAGAATCTGCATCCATATCTAAAAAACTATAATTATCTGAAACGATTCCGCCAAGTCCAAAACCTCCTCCACCTCCTCCAAAAGAAAATGCCATTGGCTCTATGTTATTATATGTTGCTTGTTTTGTTAAAACCTCTTGCTTGGGTTTAAAATAATCATATATGCCTTCACCATAAACAACGCGATAATTTTGAGTCATTAATAACAAAGCGGGAACCTTTGTTACATTTTCAGGCATAATAATATTTTTGCCATTTTCAAGAACTATATATGTCTTCCCATCTGTCCCCTTTACTCTTTTATCAATACAAATAAAATGAATATCTTTACTGACTTGCGTCTTTGATAATAATTGCAAAAGCTTCTTGGAATGTTCACAAAAATTGCTGTAATATAGTATTGAACTCATATTTACTAAATTATCTGTAGGTTTTTCATTAAATATTTAAACGACGATTCCACTAAATATTTGTAAAAGAAAAGAGACAATGTTAATTATAAAACAAAAAATTGATTAAGGATATTAAATATATTGTTTTATATAAGATTACAATGGATCCTCGCATTCAAAAGCTCCAACAAAATGACGATTTTAATGTACTTACATTTACTCTTAGCGGGGTAAATGTCAGTTTAGCAAATGCAATTCGCAGAACTATTCTATCAGATATTCCTACAGTTGTTTTCAAAACTCTTCCTTATGACTTGAACAAAGCCAAGTTTATTGCAAATACTTCTCGCCTAAATAATGAGATTTTGAAGCAGCGTCTTGGATGTGTCCCTATTCACATTCCTGACCTAGAAATCCCACTTGAGAATTATCTTCTAGAAGTAAAGGAAGAGAACTTGACTGATACTGTCATGCGTGTTACAACTGAACACTTTAAAATTAAGAATTTGTCAACTGGTGAATATTTGACTCCAGCAGATAAAAAGAGAATCTTCCCTCCTTTTGTTCCTCAAAGTGGAAGGGGAGAGTATTACATTGATTTTGTTCACTTGCGACCCAAGATTACAGACGAAATTCCTGGCGAAAAAATTCACTTCACTTGCGAATTCTCCATTGGAACTGCCAAGGAAGATGCCATGTATAATGTTGTTGGGACGTGTGCATATGGTTATACGCAAGATCCAGAAAAGGTGGAAAAGGAGCTTGCAAAACGTGTTCAGCAATGGAGAGATTCTGGGCTTAGTACGGAAAATATTGAGTTTGAGGCAGCAAATTGGCGTTTGCTAGACGGTCTTCGGTTTACACTACCAGATAGTTTTGATTTTACTATTCAAACTGTTGGAGTTTTTACAAACAATGAGCTAATTTCAAAGGCCTGCTCAGTTCTAATTCAAAAGCTACAAAAACTTGACTCACTCATTGATACTGATGAATTACAGATTGAACCGTCAAAAAATACCATGAACAATTCTTATGACATTATCCTGGTAAATGAAGATTATACTATTGGGAAAGTTTTAGAGTACATGCTTTATTCCAAGTTTTATGAGGGAGCAAAAACTCTTACATTTTGCGGTTTTAAAAAAATGCATCCACATGATAATGACAGCATTGTTCGGGTTGCTTTCCATGATCCAACTGATAAAGAAGGAATTAAAATTAATTTGAAAACATGCATTGGAGATGCTATTATAGTATTTAAGAAAATTGCAGACAGTTTCAAGTAGACGAGGTTTATATTTGGATAATTTATTACAATAATTATAAATTATCTAATGTAAAAATATTTTTTCTTTTTTTATTATTATTTTACCACCCATAATTTTCTTCAATAAGTGCCCCTTTTTTTGTTGCAGTAATATTATTATTTTTACTTTCAAAATAAGTTCCATTTTTTCCGCATTGATCTTCATCAATTCTACACAATTCTGCAAATACATATGTAATTTCTCCCGATACAATATCTTTTCTTCCAAATTTGTCACATCTGCCAAGATTATAACTAAATTCATTTACATCATAAGGTTTAAAATGAAGACAATCTTTGCACACAGGTAATTCAGAATTCTTAATAAAACTATTTTTAATTGGTGATAAAATTGCAGTTGCGTATAAAATGCGAATCCAATTAAACATTTTTAAATAATTATTTTAAAATTTTTAAATAGGTTTTTTACTAATATAGTTTTTCCAGTTGACTTTATACTACACTTCATCATGTTCAGTCTTTATAATATCTATATTTCTCTTTCTCATATTATAATTCATCGCAAACATCTGTTGCGAAGGGTGAAGGTCATTTACATAACCACGCACAACAGTGTTTGTAACATACAATCCATTATTTTTTAATTGATTCTTATAAATTTCATGAATCTTAAACATGTGGGGTCTAAAATGACCAGGAAATTCTTTTAATGGATTTTCTTTCTTAATATAGCATGCAAGATAATTTTGAAAAAGACTTTCTGTAAAAAAATGCAATTGATCTCTTACAGCAGAAAATTCTCTCTTATACTCAGGATAGTAGTTTAAAAATGATGAAAGCTTACCATTTTTGCGCAATTGCAAATATTGGTATTGTACTTTTGGTTGATTTCCTCTCAAGTTTCTAATTTCTTCGTAAATAGGATTTCTTATCTTGCATCTATCTTGCGTCAACTTACTCTTTAAAATTACACCCAAAATGTCATAAGATGTGTTTGGCGAAGCATATTTTTCAATTAAATCTGTATATGTTGACCAATCAGTATAAACTTTTGGAAACTTGATTGTTGTTTGATTCCACGCTCCATATGCTTTTACTGTTTCCATGTCTATACTTGAAACTTGAATAGTTTCATCAATATAAATAATCTCATAAACTGCAACCAAATAAAGTTGTGGATTTTTAAAGGGTATGACAATTCTATTGTCGGGATGTTGCAAAACAAAACTATAACAAAACTTTTTGTTCAATATATCTAGTACTAGACCATTTTCCTTGACTGCCTCTAAAAACATTTGCTTAAAAGTTTTACTATTTTTTGTTTTATAAAAAGATACTTCCGCGCCAACAGCTGAACGAGTTGCTATCTCCCAACCACCATTTATTCCAATTGCTCCATCCCAAAAAATATTAATCATTGTACCCTCCACAAACTCTTCGGCGATAATTGTATTTGTCTCAGCTCCATCTAGCTTAGGATTAGGATTAGGATATGCTCTCATAAAAATATCGCATGGCATTGATTTAGGTGGAGCAAAGCAGACCACCTCATTTTTATTATTTACAATAACAGATCGCAATAAACCATATGTAGGAATTAAATCATTGCTTAAAAAATTCTTGTCATACCTAAAAACGCGATATTTTTGATTGTTTTTAGTGAAAGATTCTCTCACATTTATTTTCAAAGAATCTGCAATTTGCAAAGTTTTTTCATCATTTTTAAGTAAATCAATAAAATGAGGCACACCTGATAACAAATATACCGACATTAATGTTACAATAGTAATAGTATATATTTGTCTTTAAACCTTTGAGCTTTAATTATTAATGAATTGTACTTTAATATAAAAATTTCTGTATAAAATATAGGATAATGTCATTAAATTTATCTGTAAAAGAAACAACATCTAAAAAAGAAACAACTGAGGAAAAACCAGAACTTGTTCTAATGGATGGTTCAAATGACAATGATGAAGACGAAGAAGAACCTAATGTAAAACCTGCAAATAGTATAGAAAGTGTAGCAACAGAGACTAATGTAGGAAATACTTCAACAGAACCAAATGCTCAAACTACATCTGTAGTTAAAGCAGGGGAAACAGTTATTGATGGGTCTTCTATTAAAGCTTCAGCTTCGGCTATTCCTGAGAAAAAATCTACTCCTGAATCAAGTAATATGTCATTACAATTGGGGGATGTTATTAGAATTAAAGATCCAACAAATGAAATACTTAATAACAATATTTTTATTATTGACTACATTGATGAAACAAAAATAAAATTAATTGGCGAAAAAGATTTGAATGAAGTTCAACTTAGAATTAATCCAGATGGAACAATTTCTAATGGTACAATTGAAACAATTACACTTCTTAGTCGTAGTGAATACCCTGGATTTGCTAGACAAAATGGCCTTCTTCCAGGAACATGGATTAACATATATTTTGGCGGAGATATTCCAACAGTTTTAACAGGCGAAATTACTAATTTGGAAGAAGATATGATTGAAATTAGTTTATATCCAGAGAGTACAATTATTTATTTGAACTTTGCGTGCAAGGGTATTCCTGAAAATCTCCCCATTGAAAATATTGAAATTCGCCAAGCGCCAGAAGCAGAAAAACTTAAACAAACTCAAATATCGGGTCAGTTGACAGAAGGAGAATATGAAGGGGAGAGCGATTTGGAGGGAGAAAGAAGAGAAACCGGCTTACCAACTCTCAATTTGTCAGAGGAAGAAATGGAAGCACAGGATCAAGAACAAGTTTTCTTTGTACCATCAAAAAAAATAAAGCAAGGTCTGCGCCAAATTATTTTAAATGCAGACCAAATTAAATTTGGTCCAGATCTTGGAAAAATTACGCAAATTATTACTTTAGAAAAGGGCACTGAACGTTTTAGTCTTGAAATGCAGACAAATGATATTCTTGACCAAATGTTATCCACTATACCAAATAGCCAGCGCACTTTACGAGTTCTTAATAACATTCATACAATGATTGATCGGTTTATCCAGCTTCGCGAGAGATTTTCGCAGATTGATCAATATGGAAATGTAGAAGGCCTCTTATTAAAAGGTGCCAATTACAAGCCCTTGTGCGAACAACTTTCTCAAATGAAAAATAACCTGCTTTGGGTTGTTTTTGTTGCAAAAAATATTAAAAAAGTCTACAATGCAAGTTTAAATGAGAGCATTGACTACCAGGATGTTATCAAGTTTGACATCGCAGATGATGTAAAAATTATGGAACAATCCATTGACATGTACAAGGCAAATTCTTTCCCTGATGAACAGAACAAATATGTGGAACTCATGCATGCATTAAATCCTCATTTTATACCCTTTGAAGAACCAAATCGCGAATCGTTGACAGATGTAATCTATGAGAATTTTGTTCAAAGTAACATTAATGCAATTATAGACAACTTGGATGATTTTCAATCCTCCATCGTCAATGAAGATGTTATTAAAACAAAAAAATATGTTGTTCAAATGTATAACTTGGGTGAAACGCATTTGCATGCTACTCAATTCACTGGCGCTAAAATGAATGCAAAAATAGTAAAATTAACGGATCCAGATATTCTTTCTTTAAGATCCATTATGACTCTACCTGAGCCCACAGTGCGCTTTTCTCGCATTAATTTGCCCAGTACAGACATCTTAAGCAAGGCGAATTTGAACACAACTTTCTTGGATTATTGGCAGCTTCTTAAAAATAAAACAAAGGTTGATAATGTTCTTGTAGATACATTTAAAGAAGATTTACCAGATGATGTCTATGATACCTACTTTGACAATATTAAAAACTTTGCTCTTTCTTTAAATGAGGAAGAAAAGGGCACACCATCATTGCAAACTTTTAAGAAATACTTGAACATAATTATACCCAAGACAAGAGTATTGTTTAAAATTATTAGAAAATATATTACTGGCAAGGTCTCCATGGTAGAAATTATTAATTACATGGAGCCATTTCTTGTTTATACTGATGACTTGAGCTTTATGCAATATGTTGATATTAATCAATTTATAGATCAATCCATCTCAACATTCAATAAAAAATTCATTGAAAATCGCCGCATTTTTACTACAATCAAGACTATCCTTGACGGGAGAACTACCGATATTACCAGAGTCAACTCGCGTATTATGGAAGGCACTATCCGCCAATTGACTGAAAAAGCGCCCCAAGTTTGGGAGGCATACGGCGTTGGTCGTGAACCAATGACAAATGCAGAGGTAATTAGAAGAATAACTCTTGCTGATTGTGGAAATTTGTACAACACTGCAGTTGCAATGTTAAATCTTCCTCTAATGTTTCCCGATAGTTTATCACCTATTTTTAATCAGGACAAGCAGGCTTTAGACTCAAAAGAAAGTGCTGCAGCAGATGCAAACAAATGCACCAGTTATGTTATTGCCAAAAAATACACACTTGAAAAGGATCTAGAAGCTGACAATGGACGCGACATATACTTTGATAAGGAATATGATAATACTCCTTATGGTATTATGGATGATTTTGCAAAGGATCAATCTAGGATGCCTCCAGATGAGTTTATTGCATATTTAAATGAAAAGTTAGAATCCAAATACAAGTACAATGAGGCTGATGCAGAATATATTACCGAATCCCTCTTTAATGGGATTAAACAGGTTCGCGACGGTCAATATGCAATAATATACAATACTTCAAGCGATCAAATAGATTATTATGTTCGCAGAGGAAATGCCTGGGTACTAGATGCTGGATTTGACAGATCACTTGAAGGAAATGATTCTGGTATTCTTTGCGATCTCCAACCGGACTGTCTCTTTGTACCAAAAACTCAAGATGGTAAATGCGAAGATAGTAAGATGAATAAGGCTAGTTTGGCCAGCAACGCATTGAAACAAATCATGAACGAGTTTGATGAAAACTATGCAACATCCAAGCAGGAGTTAACAGACAAGATAGGAAATTATTTTGCATATTACACATATGTATTCCCAAAATTGGATGATCTTGCACAATACAATTTCTTAAAATACAATGATCAAAAGTTCAAAATTGGAATGCAATTACAAGATGAACCAGCAGTTGTCTTATCACCCTATTCAAAGCTGCGCGACATTATTCTTGGACAAACAGACTTTGTTAAACGTCAAAATGATATTATTCGTTTCTGTATTTCATTCAGTCGTGAAGCAATTGAAGGACAAATGGACATAAATGAAGCCGTTGAGGAAACAATTCATTGGCGCTATTGCATTAAAACGGGAGTTAAGCTTATTCCCACATTTTTATACACTCTTGCTAGCGCATTTGTTCAAGATTACTCTGGTTATGATGTTGTGATGAATCGCGTAATTGATCAAATAGGAAAAGCCAGCGACGATGGTGATAAAATTGTGGATAGATATAGTGGTTATACCATTTGCAACAGGGCTTTAAGTAATGAAGAAGGATTTGATAATGGATTCCGTGTGCAAACTCGCGAAATATTAGAGAAAGACGCAGGAGATGCACTTTTAACAAGCTCTCAAGAAAAAAAACCCATCAAGTTTTCTTCCCCCGAAGCAAAAATGGTATCCAATATTGTTGACGTTCTTTCAGTTAATATGGGTATCAACTTGGCCGATCAAATGGAGTTTATAGTTCGCACTGTTACAAATACACTTCCTACTATTTTACCAAAGGAAGAAGATTACAAAAAGGATATGGTAGAACTGGAGAAAAAGGGCAAGAAGGTAGTACCATATGAGGATGTATACCATTCAACAATTCTTTACGTAACCCTTGGTATGTTTCTAATTGCTATACAAACAAATATGCCATCTATTAAAACGCGCAAAACCTATCCTGGATGCGTAAAATCTCTTGATGGATTCCCAATAGAAGGTGCCGGAGACTACTCTTCCGTGAAATATTTGGCATGTGTTGCTTATAAAACCCGCAGCTCTGTTAAACCATGGAATGTTATCATGAAGACAAAGGAAGACGTTATTGCAGCAAAAATACAGGGATTTATTGAGAATTATTTAATAACAAATCCTGAAATAACACGCAAATTTAGAGAAAAGGAAGCCTATTTACTTATTCATGGTGGAAAAGAGATTCCTGAGGAATACAGCATTGACTTGTGGACAAACTTTCTTCCTCCACTTATACCCTTTAAAATAGCTGGTCTTGCATCTATTTCACAAGAATTTGCAGAAGGATTATTAGCCGATTTACAAAGAGGATCGCCCGCACAAACGCAAAAAATTGCAGTAATTCAGTCCAAGATTATCCAGTTTTCTCTTGCTTTTCAAGAGATTATTACAAAAATTATTGAAAAGAAGAATGCTCTTCTTGCAAACTCTGCAAACGAACCTTTCTTGGAAAATGCTTGTTGCAATGAAACAGGCTTTTCATCAACATTTGATTATTTTAATGCAGCTAACAAAGATGTCTCTATTTACAATGATACTGTGCAGAACTTGTCAAATATTTTGCGCGATATTAACTTGCTAACAAAAGCCGCACTGTTTTTCAGTCGCGAAGACACCAAGTTGCTCTACCCTCCTCTCAGTCAGGATTTTAATGAAGAAACTATTTACCGCGCATTTATTATTTATTGCAAATTTAACACTCTTGCGCCTATTCCAGAAGAGTTGCTTCCTATGTGCACAGAAAAACCCGATTTTTTCATGGCAACCGATTCTATTATAGAAAAAATTAGAAAGTTGAAAAATGATGGACGCAATTATAGCCTAGAGGCATTTTTGCGTTTATTCCAAATTGTCTCTAGAAACAATATTGTAAATGTTAACATGTATTCACAAACAACAACAATTATTCAAAAAATGCGCGACCTGTTTGAGAAATTTGATGACGATGATGAGCAAGTTGTTCCACCCGCTTTGCGCGACCACATTGAAGCAAATCTTGATACTTTTGATGTTGGGCTTACTGAAGATCCACCAGAGATGAGAGAGTTTAAAAACTATCTCGGCAGAACCAATAGGGACATGAAAAGAGAATTACTAGAGTTTATTAAAAAGAATGCTACTATTACAAAGGGAACCCTTGCAAAAACTGATCAATTTTTAACAGATTTGATGTCATGGGGCAGTTCACAAGATGCACCAGTTCGCAATTTAAATATGAAAATTGCAGATGATTCCATGTATGAATCCATCAATTTTGTTAAGATGTACATCTTTAACATGATAAAAGTGTTCCCAAATATTATTCTTAACCAAATCAACTATGATGAAATTGTCCTACCAAAATACTGGAATTTGTCTCCATCCCATTATAATGATGTTAAAAAGAGCATAAACGAGTATTACAAATCTTTAAGACAGTTTTATGGAAACAAAGCATTAACAAACCTGTTGACCGAGGTTCAAAGCCAACTAGAAAATATGCTTCTTTTGGCAAAATTTACGCCAGCCATGTCAAACATTAGTTATGGAGGTGAGGAAAACCATGCAATCTTCAATAAGCAAATTAGTATGGGTCTATTTGAACACTATATTTTGGAAGTATTCTTAAAATACATTAGCTTAACTGATGACGAATCTATATTGGAAATTGAATCTGTCAAGCGTGTTAGTGATGATATTTTTGGTGATGATAGTGATGATGAGGAGGAAAGAGAAAGGCAGGCTGACGATGAATTTGACGTAAGAAATCCTGAATCATTTAGACAACAAACTGAAGGATATCGTTCTGCACTTAAAAAATTAACAGCAAGGCTGCTCGTGGAATTTATAAATATCATGATGGATCACAAGAGCATGGCAAACAATAGTTATGAATATATCATGGACAGAGTTTTCAAGTTGAGGGAAAAGGAAAAGGATACATTTACTGATCGTTTACAGAATTTGACGGATGAGGAAAGAGATGCCGATACAATTCTCAAGATTAATAAACTTGGTGTTTGGAGCAAAGGTCTGCAAAAAGGATTAACAAAATATGTAAAGGAAGACTATGATGACGAAAAGCAGCTTATGGAAAAGTTGGTCGAAGCCGAAAGAGCTGTTGCAAAAAATAAGAATGTTGTTGATCAAAATATGGAACAATATATGGAAGACTTTTTAGAAGAAGAAGGTGAAGCCGCTGCAATTGAAGAGGAGGAATACGATATGAGACGCATGACAGAAGATTATATGGACGGAGATTATGATGGCGCAGAGGAAGAAAACTATGGGGAATATGATTAAAACCAGCGAAACAAGACGAATTCAAAAATTTTATTAATTTTGTTTATTATATATATGTTGCGCACATTTATCAGTAAAAACGTCATATTTGTTGCTATAATGATATTCTTGGTTATATTTGGAATTGTGCATGTTACGCGTGCAAGTTTCCTTTATAATCAAGATGGAAGCATTCGCCAATTTGGTGTGGGTTATAGAAATAAAACGATCATGCCGATCTGGCTATTTTCCATCATTTTAGGAATTTTTTCTTATTTAGTTGTTTTATTTTACTTGAGGTATCCAACATTGTTTTAGCCTATAAAAATAAATATTTTATTTATTGAATATATTTGTTATTCAATAAATATCAGTTATAACAGATCAAATCTCAAATCTCAAATTTTTATTTACGTTACCTTGTAAACAACAGAATTATTCAATTCATTCTGCTTATTTGTTTCTTCCTGTTGTTGTAAGTAGTCATCGTGTGCAGCCTTCATTTGTTGCACATCTTTAACGCATCCACGAGTAGCCAAATTATAGGAAACAATAGATGTTAATAGAATAGCTGTATAAATGTACCACATGGATTCTCCAATATTATCACGTAGAACAACAAGATCTAACAGTTTATTTTTTGCAGTGTCGTAATCAAAATCTCCGGTCATCTGTTTATTCACAAAATCTGGAACCATTAGCGGCTCCAACAATGTCCATATACTTTCAAAATTGCCTGGAACCATTTGGTTAATTAAAATACCCTTATTGCCAACTAATTTCATTATAGCTTGTGCAGCCACTTTCAACTCCTTCTTTTCTCCATCACTTGAAGTTTCATCAATTTTATCACTTAAATCACCATTTTCTAAAATAACATTTAATATATTATTTGCTCCATTTGCAACCACAAAATATCCAACAACATCGCTAAAAGCGCTCTTTAATCCAGGAAACATGATTAAAACGGCAATCATTATGCCAAATATTAAAATCCAAGGAATAAAGGTTAATAATGCGGCAACGCCAATATTTTTGCTAGCACTTCCACCACATTTATTTATAATGTAAATTGAGTTAAAGAAAAATTGGAAGAAGATGACAAAAAGGAAATAAACCATTAATCTAGGCATATTTTGTAAAGTATAAAATATCTGGAATTCATCTTTGTGTTCTTCCAACATTTGACTTGTAACTTTTAATTTTCCAACAGTTGGAAATGCAAAATATACTATTGTAAGAACTATAAAACTAATTAATGTTAAATAAGAAGTATCCATATAGATATTGTGTATAATTTATTTTGTAATTATAACAGTATTTATTAAGTAGCTAACAATTGGAATGTCTTCATTTGATAATCTTACTAAACCTAGTTTAACAGAACCTGGTGTAAAATATTTTTTAAGAGAAACGCTAAAACAATGTAAGGAGTTTAAAATAAACCACAATAATATTGTTTTTAATCTAAGTCTTCTTGGAGGATTTGCATTTGTTTTAGCACTAATATTACTTTACAAATACAAGGGAAAACTCACGCCTGCAGAAAAGCGCCAGAAAAATCTGGAAAAACATCAATACATACTGTCAAAAATAAAGAATTTCCAAGAAGCAAAAAAACGGGCTAGTCAAGAATTAATTACTGGATTGCCTATTTATGAGAATGAACATGTTTCTTATTAGGATAATATTTGATAATTTAGAAAAAGAAATGCAAACGGTGTAAAAAATAAATATCTAAATATATTAGTAATTATGGATGAATTATTCGATGATGAAAATGTGAATGAAAGAATTGGTGAAGATATAGATTATGAAGAATCAAATGCAAAGGTTAAAAAACCTAACATGAGTGAAGATGCAACCAAACTAGCTTATCGCGAAGCACTCAATTCATTTTACAGATATAAAAATTCTTATGAAGATGCTTATAATAAAATGAAAAACAAGATTATTAATAACACTGAACTTAGTTGGAAAGAAAGACGCATTGAGTTTCAAAAACTAAAACCAAAATGTATAAACTGTAAACGCCCTGTTGGTAGTATTTTTACAATTAAACAGAATCGTGAAACCTTGATTCGCGATTTACATGCCATGTGTGGCGATCGTCAAGATCCGTGTCGTTTCAGTATTCAAATTGCAGTTCCATATACAACTACATATGTAGAAACGTTAAAAATTGATCGTGATGATATTAATGCATACAAGAATGAAATTATCAAATACAAAAATGATATGATCTTTGGTTATTTACCAGCAGAAAGAGCAGTCATTGTTTTTGAGCAAATTCGTGAAGATTTAACAAGCGCCGTTAAACGCTATGAAGGATCATTAGAATTTTACTTGGATAAAACTAATAGTCGTGAAAAACGAGATCATTTGCGCCAATTGACAGCCGACCTATATATTAATATTAATGACTTAAAGACACTTATGAATGAGTTTGACAGGAGTGGAAATGTCCAGTTTGCTCAACAAGCTGTTGCCATTTATATTAATGATATTTTGCCCAAAGTTGAGAGTATTAGAGAAGAAAAATATGCTTATTCAGCGGTTGAATATGACAGTGACGATGACACTTATCATTTGGTGCAGAAAAAAATGACAATTGAACAGCAACAGGATAATCTTTTATCTGATCGCGAGGAGGTTGTCAAACACTTTACTGTCGGCGTTGGTAAGAATCTAAAGATGCGCAAGAGCAGAAGGAAGACGGCCTTGTCTTTAGGTGAAGAAGAGGAGGCCTTAAGAAAAAGAAGGCGCATGACTGCAAAAAATAGAGGTGCTACAGAATTTGTTTTAGAGGAAGAAGAACCAGAACCAGCAGCACCAGTTGTAAAAACTTTTGAACAAGAATTGGCTGAATTTGGAACGCCTACACAAATAATGAATGCTAGTACTGCTGGAAATAAAAAACTCAAGATTGAAATGGTAAAAGGACAATTATATACAAAGGATCCTGCAACAGGAGAATTTTACATTGTAGAAGCAGGAAGATAAAAGCATCTTACAATGAATGTTATATATTTATTTATTGTATAAATATATAATACATCACACATGTTAGCAAAATACATTTCCTTTCCTGTTTTTTTGATTAGTTTAGCCATCGGTCTCTTCTTTGTCTATATTTTAGGACCAGATATGAAAATTGTCCATTTATATCCAAATCCCGACAATATTGGCAATATTCAATATAAAGACAAAGCAGATCAGTGTTTTTCCTATAGTTCAACTGAGGTTGCATGTCCTGTAGATTTATCAAAAATTAAAATTGCTCCTATACAGGCGACAACTTGATCATTATAAAATAAAAAAATGGTATATTATATCGTCTTATAATATATTACATGCATCTTTCAAAACTTGTTCATAGCCAAACTGGAAAATATGTTATGTCTGTATTATTAGGTCTAGGTTTGGCAACTTTATTTAGAACCGTCTGTAAAGATAAAAATTGCATTATTTATCAGGCACCCCCATGGAATGAAATTGATGGTCAAATTTACAAGTATGATGGAAAATGTTACAAGTATAATGCAGAGCCCACACAATGCAACAAAAATAAACAAATTGTTGATTTTGCATAGACTGAAAATCTTGCGTAAATTTTAATAAGCAATCATTCTTTAGTAAATTATATGAGCTCAGACACAACAAATATTCATGATCTTCCTTTGGATCCCGCCGGAGGGGGAAATAATAGCGTCGCATTTTCTGCAAACGAGATGCCAGTGCAAATGCACGCACAAGGGCAAGGACAGGTACATAGTCAAAATAGTATGACTCTCGATCAAAATACAATCAACCAAATTATTAGTGGCATACAACAAGCTGGCGGAGTTACTCAATTACCCAGTCGTGACATCCCTATGAACATGGAGTCTTTAACACAAGATCCAAATATTCAACCTAATTACATTCCTCCTTCTGCTAATCAAGATTATATATCTAGTCATCCAGAAAATAATGAAATTATTGATGAATATTATAATAATTCTAAACGCGTGGGAACACTTGATGAAATATACGATCAACTGCAGACACCTCTTCTTTTAGCCGTATTATATTTCCTTTTTCAATTACCAGTTATTAAAAAGGCCCTCTTCAAATATTTGCCATTCCTATTTTCAGCCGACGGTAATTCTAATATTCAAGGATTGCTTTTTATGAGCATTTCGTATGGTCTATTTTATTACATTACATCAAAGATTATGGTAAATTTTAATCAGTTCTAAACAAGTTATAAAAACAGATTTAGATACTATTTGCCATTACTATTTATTGTGTGAAAAAATGGATGAAGCTTCTAAACCAATACCAATGCCAAGAGATGTCATGCTCGTGGCTTACGCAATATCTCAAAATTTGCCTCCTGAAAAAACTGAATTCAAGAATGATATTTTAACGTTTATTAAGAATGATCTTGTCTATCGCTCACCCGAGATGAGAATTCATCCTTCCGTATGGCTTATTTTTGAAACTTCCATTATGAAGAAGAATATACCTATTCCTATGGAACCATGGGAACATAAAATTGTAGACATATTTATAGGAAAAACTCCTCTTGATGAAGCTTTATCAATGACAAAATAAAATATAATTCAATGATTATGGTATATTTACTTGTTTTACAAATAGATATACAAAATATATAAACAAATGGAGTTATATACTTTAATAGTAAACTTATATGAGTGAAATAGTTTCAAATATTTATGCGAGTTTAACGCAAATTGTCAGGTTAAATATACACGATAAAATAAAAACTGGCAATGTTTTTTTTGATACTATTGTTGGCACCACTTTATTAGCTGTTGTAACATATTTTATTAATATGGGATATGCAAAAATAACAGACGAAAATGGCTGTTTCCTTTTATCATCCTATTTTGCAAAGGACTACATTTTTTCCTTTTTTTACAAAAAGAATATGATAACATATGAGGGCAAAAAAACGTTTACTATTTCACAATATGACTGTGTTGGCGCTTCATCCTCTGATTTTTCAAACAGATTTAATGCAATATGGGAATATATTATTGATAATATTGAGACAAACCCATCAGTATATGAAATTAAAGAATTTTACTCTTTTAAAAATGAATATACCAATAGATTTAAACAATGCGATGACAAGGATTACAAAAACGACATGTTTATTGTTTCCCAGAAAATGAGATTTCTATTTAATAAACCTCTTGATATATACGCATACGCTTACACCTATGCAGAAAATTTGGGCGATAAGGAGGAAAAAAGCAAAACAAAGACAGAAAAACTTGTAGTAGAACTTTTCTCATACAAATCGTCTATAAAACAGATTAAAAATTTTGTAAATGATCTAGAAGTAAAATACACGGAAAGAATTGAAAATGCTCGTAGAAATAAGCAATTCGCGTATACACTCGTTAAAACAAAGTATGAGGATTCCAAATATGAATGCTGGGACGAGACTCCATTTTCCAGCACAAGAACATTTGGAAATCTTTTTTTTGAAGGAAAAAAAGAGTTATTAGATCAAATTAATTTTTTTATTGAAAACAAAAAATGGTATTATGAAATGGGAAATCCTTATTCACTCGGTATTGGTCTTAGTGGTCCTCCAGGTACAGGAAAAACTTCTGTAATGAAGGCTATTGCCAATATGTTTCCAGATAGACAGATTATTGAAATCTCATTCAAGCTCATTAAAACCAAACGCCAACTACAATCATTCTTTTTTGAAGATACGTATAGTCGTAATAACAAACAGGGAACTATTGGGTTTGATAAAAAAATTATTATTTTTGATGAGATTGATTGTAATGATATTTTTTTAAAGAGAGATGAAAAACGAAAGTTGTTTAAAAATAATAAAAATGATAAAGATTCAACGGGTAAAAAAAGCAAAAGATTAAATTTGCAAACACTATCTCCAGACACAATGGTTAATGTCGGGGATGTAGTGCAAACGCTCATTGATGAAAATGAAAAAGACACACAAAAATTGGCGTCTATTATGAAACCAACCGATGAAGAACCGTTAACACTTGATGATATATTGACTGCATTTGATGGAATTAGAGAAACTCCTGGAAGAATTATCATTATTGCCAGCAATTATTATGATGATTTAGATCCCGCTCTAATTCGCCCTGGCCGTATTGATATCACAATTACGCTAGGCGAAGCATCTCACCAAACTATTCGTGATATGTACCAACACATGTTTAAAAGTCCAATTGATGAAAAACGATTGAAAAAAGTAAAGGCGAATTTTTATACTCCCGCAGAAATCAGCAATATTTATTTCAAATGCGGCAATAACTCAGATAAATTCATGGAACGACTTTTGAAAAATGAAAAAATATAATATGACATATATGTTGAGTTATATACATACAAAAATTATATGTATATAACACAAACATGGACCAAAAACAATTTGAATACTATATAAGTAAACTATGCATTAATTTACCACAAGATTTTAAAAAGCACAAGAATATGGGGAAGCCAATGCATATTGATGTCATTTTTGAAGGCGGACTTTTTAATGGCGGATATATTCTTGGTGTAGCACTTTTTTTAAAATATCTAGAAAAAAAAGCATATATTGTTGTAGATCGCATATCAGGAACAAGTATTGGCGCCATAATAGGCCTTTTATATTTAACTGATGCACTTGATCTTGCAATAGATGTATATCCAGAAATTCATCGTCACTTTAAAAAACAAATGACTATTGAAAATTTTGATGCAATCATGAATTTAATTAAAAGTCGTACTACCGAAATATCTTTCAAAAAACTATTTAAGCAACTTATACAGTCACGACTTTTTATAACATATCATGATGCAAAAACGTGGCGTCATGTTACGAGATCTAATTATAAGAATATGGATGATATTATTGAAACCATTAAAAAATCTAGTTTTATACCCTATGTTACATATGATTCACATTTATACAAGGGAAGATATATTGATGGCTTATACCCATACATTTTTCAACCAATTTGCAAGAATGAAACAAAAAAAATACTTTATGTAAATGTCCACGCATTTGATAAATGTTGTGATATGTTTTCTATTAAAAATGAAAAAACTAATAGTCATCGCATTTTTGGCGGAATTCTAGATTTTCACCTTTTTATAATTAAACAAAAAAAGACAAATATGTGCAGCTACATAAATGATTGGTCTAGTTATGATAAATGCACCGCTGGTTTATTTTTAATATTTTGGCGCGCATTATTTTATATTATATGTATTCTATATTTCATATATCATTTAATATATAAAATACTTGGTCAATTTATTAAAAAAACAGACGCCAAATTAATACTTGATTATATGTTAAAAATTATTTGCATATTTCAAAAAAATATTCTAAAATGTGTTTCCACTATTTAATATCAGTTTAAAATTTAATAAAACCAAACAAGGTTCTTTTTCCTTTTGTTTTTTTCTCTGTTTTATTTTTGTTTTTCCCCTTTCCTTTAAATTTTTCATTTAAAGTATTTACTGTCTTGTTGTTTTTTATTTTTTTTACCATTTTTTTTGTCTTGTTTTTGATATTTTTTGCAGCCTTTTTAAAAAAATGAACAATCTTGTTTTGAATTTTGCCTTCTTCCTTCAAATCTTTTTCTATGAGTTTTAGTTCCTTTTCTTCAGCTGATGCGCGCTCTTCTCGCGTCATATTTTTTCTACTAGCAATATCACTTGGCCTATATCTCAAAAACCATTCATCAAATTCACGTGTTCCCCTTTTTGAACGCAGTTCCCTAAATTTATCTGATTTTTCTGCACGTATTTCTTCCACTGATACTTGATGACCTATGCAATTAATACTGAATCTTTTAAGCAACCCCTTTTGAGCTAATCTGTTTTTCTCTTGTACCTCAAATAAATAATGTGACATACATAAAATGCGATCCTTATTTGCCAAGTATTCACGATTTGCGTACAAAAATGCCAAGTAAAAACTCAACATGGTATCAATTGTGGCAATTTTGATATCATTTTCATCCTGTTTAACAATATTATAACTATGACATGCCATTGGCTGATAAATAATAAGAACTGTATCCTCGCCGACTTTTACTTCATAATGAGTTGATAAAATCTCGCCAAGTGCAGGACGTTTTACAACTTTTACACCTTTTACCTTGTTATCAGTCAACTTTTCTTTAACAATTTCAGCAGTTTTTTCTGGTTCTGTGGATAAAACATCAAAATCTGGTATTTTTTCCAGCCTTTTTTGGAATCCTTTTGGCATATATCTGGAATATAAAGAAATAGCATATCCACCAAAAAAGACAACCCCTTGATCTATTAATGTTTGTTTTACAGTGTCATATATTAGCTCCCCATTCTCTTTATTTTCCATCTTCCTTTGAAAATCTTTATAACTGCATTCTTTGCTTGTTAAAGGATAATTTTTATTTAACAATGTCAAACGTTTGAGTACTTTTTCCCAACGACTTACATCCCCTGCTGGTCTAGACAACTCTAGATACATCAACATACGTAGAAAGTTGGGTGGTGCATAATATATCCCTGCTACACGGATTGACTCATCCTTTAAAGTCTTGAATAATTCTTTTGGCATACTTGTAATGTCAGCAACTGGAATAAAGTTTACAAATACTTTAAATGTCCCATAATGCTGACCGGATTTTGCCTCAGCTTCAACAAACCCTGCTTTAACATATTCATCTGTTAAATCTTTTGCATCATCTAGTGCATTTGATGAAAAAAAATCGTAATCAGGAATCTCAAAATCTCTATTGTAAAACTGATCTTGTTTTGGCAAAATATTATTAATAGCCGTTCCACCATAGCAGATTAATCCGCGCTTTTTTATAAACTTTTCAACTATATCTATAATCTGTTTAATTTCAGGTGAATTTACGACTACTTTGCCCTTGTTCATCTCTGCTTTGTCCACAGATGAACGCAAAATAGCCAATTCACATTCATTAAATGACATTGATTTATTACATATTTCTTTCATATAATACTGCAATAAAATTTATTATATGAAAACTTGTATCTTATCCACCTAAATTTATAATTTTATATATTAAAACTATAGTAATCACTTGATACAGTTCTAGTTGCATAAGACACTTCTGGATTTGGCAAGGGAGGCACTTCAACAACAATTGGAATGTATCTTAAATTTTCAGGTTTTAGTGCAAATGCATAACCATATTCATTGAAAAATAGCTCATTCTCTTCTAAATATGTATCAAAGTTTTGATATCGCATTCCTAACATCTGCACTCCAGCTTCGCGCATAACAATTGAACTAGGGTTTGGAGGATCGGCACCTTTATCTGGCATGCCAATTGTCATATTGGTCTTATTATATTCAATCAACTCATTCAAATCAGGAGTATATGCAATATCATAATAATGCAAAGCTCTCATAAAGATAGAATTACTTGTCATGTTAACATATTCATAAAAATCTTTGCATTCCATAAATGACAAATTTGAACGATCTACAATAATAACAATTTTTCCCATAAAATCCAAGAGTTTTCTATTGCCTAAATTCTCCTGATGGTTTTCGTAGCTATATTCTTTGCCCAACAATAATGAATCATACCCTTCAAATAGTTTTGCCAAATTTTGATACATGTTTTGGTTTGTACTCTTTATTCTTAAATGAAAAATGATTGGATCTTTTGGATTAGGTGCGGTGCTGTTAGAAAATGCGTAGTCTCTAACTACTGCCATAATATCTGCAAAATCTATTGAATTGTAGGTTTCCTTAATGTAGTAATTGTCCGTGGTTGATGTTGCTACAACTGGTCTATCATCAATGGAATAGACCTCAAAATCTAAACCTCTAACACCTTGTTTTAAAACATCTTTTAATGCGCACAATGAGACAAAATCGTTCTTATAAGCACCGCCACTGCAGCAATTATATGCAGTTTTTATATAATATTCATTAAATTTAAATTGGCATCTCTTATCTGTGTAATTTAATGAACGAATATTTCCATTTAATGTCCCGTAAATATTGTCCAAAAATGAACAATTTGTATATTGGAGAGAGCGTATGTAAAGAAAGTAGACAATACATAAAATGATAATTACAATAGTTATAACAGATAATATTAGCACCGCCGTTGTTTCCTGGAATTTTTGCACTCTTTTTAATGCTTGCATTGGATTTGAAAGCGCATCATATGCAGCAGTGGCACCCTTTTTAATCATATCTGCTCCTCGTTGAAAAATACTTTGTTTTTGTTTTTCTTCTGAAGTTGCATCGCTCATATCTAATATCTAATATATGACAACAAATTTTAAAATTAATATTGTTTTATTAACAGTTAAATAATATTTTGTATATATATCAAAAATGCCAGGTGGATTATTAAATCTTGTATCACAAGGCCAACAAAATATTATTCTAAATGGTAATCCCTCAAAGACTTTTTTTAAATCTACATATGCAAAATATACCAACTTTGGTTTACAAAAATTTAGAGTTGATTTTGAAGGAGCAAAAACATTGCGTTTATCAGAGGAATCTACTTTTACCTTTAAAATACCTAGATATGCCGATCTCTTAATGGATACATATGTTTCTGTTTCTATTCCTCAAATTTGGAGCCCAATAATGCCTCCCGGAGATCCTAGTCAATATGTATGTATTGATTCCAATTTTATTCCTGAATGGGTTCCATATGAATTCAGGTGGATTGAAAATTTAGGTGCACAAATGATCTCAAAAGTGAGCATTACCTGTGGAAATCAAACATTACAGGAATTCTCTGGTGCTTATATTTTGGCGGCAGTTCAACGAGATTCTAGTAACAGTAAAAAGGATTTGTTTAATAAAATGATTGGAAATGTTCCAGAGTTGAATGATCCTGGAAATTCTGGAACACGAGTTAATAGCTATCCAAATGCTTATTACACGGAAAATTCATTGGGTGCAGAGCCGTCTATCCGTGGTCGTACTCTATATATTCCATTAAATACATGGTTTGGTCTTAAAAGTCAAATGGCCTTTCCTTTAACATCTCTTCAATACAATGAGCTTCATATTACAATAACATTTAGACCCATAAATGAATTATTCCAAATTCGCGATGTATTTGATCAGTGCAATAATTATCCATACATTGCTCCAAATTTTAATGCATATTACATGCAATTTTATAGATTTTTGCAGCCTCCTCCAGATATTACTCTTGGACCAAATTCTTATCCCGATACAAGATCGCTTTGGAATGCAGATGTTCATTTAGAGTGCACGTACGCATTTTTATCAAATGAAGAGGCTCGTTATTTTGCCGTCAATGAGCAAAAATACTTGATTAAACAGGTTTATGAACGCGTTTTTTATAATGTAACTGGGCCTAATAAGGTGGAATTAGATTCTATTGGAATGGTTTCTAGCTGGATGTTTTATTTTCAAAGAAGTGATGCTAATCTTCGCAATGAGTGGTCTAATTATACAAATTGGCCTTATAGATATTTGCCACATGATTTGGTTCCTGCTTCAACAAATGGATTACTCCAAATAACTAGAATTACTCCTGGAGGTACTACTGAAACTGTAAAAATTGGCCCAGGAGTTAACCCTGATAAAAGATTAACTGGATGGATGATAACGGGCGATTACACGCCAGAAAATGAATCTGATATTCTTGTTAGTATGGGAATATTATTTGATGGATCTTATCGTGAAAATATTCAGCCCGTCGGTATTTATAACTACATTGAAAAATACACTAGAACGGCTGGAAATGCTCCAAATGGATTGTATTGTTATAATTTCTGTTTAAATACATCACCATATGATTTGCAGCCATCAGGTGCAATAAATATGAGCAGATTCAATACAATAGAATTGGAATTTACAACCATGGTTCCCACACTTGATCCACTTGCTCAAAGTCTTACTATTTGCGATCCAGAAACGGGAACTATTATTGGTATTAATAAACCAACTTGGCGCATATATGATTACAACTATAACCTCTATTTATTTGAGGAAAGAATCAACATGATTACATTCGTTGGAGGCAATTGTGGTCTCACATATGCAACATAAGTATATGTCTTACATGCAAAACAATAAGATTACAAAAATTTTAATCTTATTTTTTAAAAATCAGTCATGCAAAGTTTTAATTCCCAAAACCCTTGGCCAAAAGGCGTTTTGGACATTTTAAAAATGTCCAAAATGAAATTCTGAAAATACTTTTGGGAAAAAAAAATAATTTTTCTGTTGGTCAGCGATTAAAAATTCAAAAATTGGAATTTAGAGCATTATGATCACAACCCATTTTTTTGAAAATTTTCAACTTTTTTAAAAAACTACTTAAGGCGATTTTCTTTGTTAACTGTATAGTTAACAATGGAACTCGCAAAAGTCGCACAGAAATTTTGTTGTGAAAAATGTGACTATTCATGCTCACGAAAGAATGATTTCAGTAAACACTGTTTGACATCAAAACATCTCAAAGTGACTGATTTGGAAACACAGTTAACCGCAAACTCGCAAATTGAAGAGTTTCAGTGTAAAAGTTGTAATAAGCTTTATAAATCCCGAACTGGATTATGGAAACATAATAAAACATGCATTGAACCTAAAAAAATATATAATGAAATACAATTAGAGGTGTCAAATATTGATTCAAAAGTTGATAAAATTATGACGGCAATAGATAAGAAAGATGACCTAATTATAAAACAAGATAACCTAATTGTTAAGCTTTTAGATCAAAATACTCTTCTACAAAATCAAGTAATTGAACTTTGCAAAGAGAAGAATACTGTAATAAATAACACAATTAATACTACAAATAACAACAATTTTAATATTCAGTTTTTCTTGAATGAACAATGTAAAGATGCCGTAAATTTGATTGATTTTATCAATTCTTTGCAATTACAATTACATGATCTTGAAACTACTGGCAAACTTGGATACGTAGAAGGTATTTCCAGGATTTTTATAAATGGTCTTAAACAACTAGAAACCCATAAAAGACCCATCCATTGCAGTGATGCCAAGCGTGAAATTTTTTACGTCAAAGATAAGGATACTTGGGAGCGCGAAAATAAAGAAAAGAATCATTTGAAGAAGGCTATTAAAATGATTACTCACAAGAATTTCAAACAATTGCCTGAATGGGAAAAGAAGAATCCGGATTGTTTTGATTCAAATAGCAAAAAGAATGATGAATATAATTTGCTCATTAATAGGAGCACTGGAAGCTCAACCGAGGAACAAGACGAAAAGAATTACAACAAGATTATTAAAAATGTTGCAAAAGAAGTAGTCATTGAAAAGGTGTAAATATGCAAAAACCCAAATAGTCTTTTTGCATGTTTATAGATACGCATTAGATGCCAAAGGCCCATTATCCGCAAATGCACCAGTTACAGATGGTCTGGTTGGATATGTAGGCAAATATGTGTATTTAGAGGGTTCAGTAGAATATTTGTATGCAATTTCTTCATCCACTATTTTTTCTTCCTCGTTGAATGATTTTAACCACGTGTCTTCGCCATAATACACTTCAGGAACCTTTGAATATTCGCTGGATTTGCCATTTGGTTTTTTAAAAAAGGCTGCCCGAGTACCAATGTCAGTAGTTAATGTACTGTATTTTGGCGTTGCATTATATGTCAAACTACCTGCATCATTTTGACCTCGCACATTAAACTCATATTTTTGAGGCTCATCAATTACAGGTTGGCATCCATAGCAATCCACATCACTAGTACATTGTTCTCTTGTAATAGAGCATTGTGATTGAGGCCCACATTTATTTTTGCAACTAAATGTTGTGGTTAATGGAATATTTACCATGTGGCTTGTTTCAGGTGTATTCTTATCGCGAATAATTTGCGCATTAGCGTCAAAACCTTCTGTAAAATGAATGTAATTATTTTTTATTAAATAATGGAACCAATAGAAAATTCCAAAAATAAGGACAACTGATATTATTGCCAATATAATATTTAGATTTCTATTTTTCATTGTTAATTTTTTCATATAATATATTATACATTTTTATTTTATTTTAGTTTTATAGATGATTTATCTTTACTGATTTATGTAGATTTATAGCAAAATTTTATATCGCTTTAATATAAATGTCAAATGCTTTATCAAATGTATGGTCAAAAATTGTAGGAAATAGTATATTTGGAGGAGGATCATTAACTGCGACGGCTAATCCAAATACAGCTACTACAAATAATGAAGATACTGCAATTGAAGATAAAAAGGCTGAACAAAATTCTACTTCAAAATCTCCTGATTTTGATTCATTTAAAATGGCAGTTGTCAATAACTTCAAGGGCATTATTTATATTATCATTGTTGGTGCAATGGGCGTTTATTTTGCCAAAGTAGCTCAGGCTAATGTGCTTCCAGATAATATTGATTATTCGCCTTATACAGATAAGCCAAGACAAGTGGAATCCGTTCTTATTAATGCAAATGTAGTAAAGAGTGGATCACTTTTTACGAAAAATTCAGAAATATATTGCACAAAAGTAGAATTCCCTGTTGAAGGACCCAAGTCTGTTCAAGAAAAAATGGCAAAATCTTTTATCTTTTCCAAATTTAAAGATGCACAAAACCCTAAAGATAGAGATGGTAATCCAATACAGGCAAATAGTATTACAGATGCATTAAAAAAATACATGAGTGATGTCTTGGTAAATGTTTACCCATATAATTTTATGGTGATAAATACATTATTTGGCGCCATGAATGAGAATTTGAGTGAAGGCGTAATTTATATACTTTTCCCTTTAATATTTGGTACGCTCTTTTTTTCTCTATTTTTCATGTTTAATTTAGTGTTAATTGTTATTAATTTGTTTTTCTATTTGGCTGATTTTTTTCAATATTATGATGGAACTACTTGGGCTAGTCCAGGCGACGATGCCCCAGAAGGTTACAATTGGTGGATAAGATTGGCAATAATGCTTGCATTTGTCTTTTTGGGCCTTGGTCTATGTATCATTGGATTACCCTTAGTAACTATGGTAACTAGTTTGTCTATGGCTCTTTCACTAAAGGCGGATGTTGTAAAGGACGAAAAATTAACTGGCGAGACATTTGGTTTTGTGAGTACGCTTTTATCAAGCATTTTGTACAAGGGGCAACTATTGATGGCTCTATTTTCGTTTGATTTGATTATAGACGCATTTACCAATTTAAATAACAACTACGGAGTTGGCTGCATTATAGCTATTTTATTCTTGTATTTTGTGTCTCCCCTATTTAAACAGTACAATGTTAAACCATCTGAGGATAACAGTATTTCCCAATGCACAACAAATGGAGAAGCGTATGAAAAGGCCGCAGCATACAGCCAAGAAGACGGTGGAAAGATTCTAGAAGCAACATCATTGACATCTAAAACAAAGGATTGGACAAAAAGTAAAGCGTCGTCTGTTAAAAATGCTTTTAGTAAGACATCTTCATCTTCTTCCCCTATAGAGGTAAAGGGGTCCCCTATTTTGTCAAGCCCTTCTTTATCCAAAGATAACTTTGCAGATGCAATGGAAATGAGACCAGTTAATACAATTAAACCAATTGATTCAGCTGGGGAAAGTGAGGTTCCAGGCGCCTATGTAAACTCCATGACTCAATTTGGCGGTAAAAAACTCCCCAAAAGAAAGGGAGTTTCTAAAAAAAATAGACAAACAAATAATTAAACATTCATATCAAAATAAAGTATTTAAAAATGTATAAATACTTTATACAATGAGTAAAAAAAATAAAAATCATAATACCCAAAAACAAGGTCTTCCATTTGTAAGTGTTTGTACACCAACTTTTAATAGACGGCCATTTATACCATCTCTTATAAAATGCTTTCAATCGCAGACATATCCAATGGATAGGATTGAATGGATCATTATAGATGATGGAACAGACAAGATTGAAGATCTAGTTGCACATATATCACAAGTTAAATATTTTAAATATGATGAGCGAATGTATTTGGGGAAGAAGCGCAATACAATGCACGATAAATGCCGTGGAGAAATTATTGTGTATATGGATGACGACGACTATTATCCACCAGAGCGCATTTCACATGCAGTTGAAACATTGTTAAAAAATCCGCAGGCTATGTGCACAGGTTCAAGTGAGATGAATATTTATTTTAAGCATATTCAAACCATGTATCAATTTGGCCCGTATAATAAGACTCATGCCACTGCAGCAACATTTGCATTTAGAAGAGAACTTTTAAGAGACTCAAGATATGATGATTCTATAGCAGTTGCAGAGGAAAAGGCGTTTTTAAAGAACTACACCGTTCCTTTTGTACAACTAGATACTACAAAGACGATTCTTGTATTTTCACACATCCATAACTCTTTTGACAAGAAAATATTATTAGAAACACCAAATAAATTTATCAGTGTTTCGCCCAGATCTGTGGATGATTTTATCCAAGATCCAGAACTGAAAAAATTTTATATGGAGGACATTGACGAGGCTTTGGCAAATTATGAACCTGGTAGACCAGAGCATAAGCCAGAAGTTTTAAAGCAGATCCAAGAGTTAAAGGAAGACAGACAACGAAGAATTGAAGAGATGCAAAAAGATGCACAAAAAGAATTTCAAGAAATGCATACAATATCTCGCAAAGAATATGAAGGCTTAAAACAACATTATGAAAAAATATTGCAAAGCAAAGATACACTGATAAATGAATTATTTAGACAACACAAGGAAATGAAGGCAAAGATTGCAGATTATGAGAAACCTTGCGATAAATAGTCAATTACTCATTAATATATTTTTTGAAAGGACTTAAAGCCCCAGCGCTATAATACAGTATAAACAGCAAGAGCTATTATAATGCCAGAGACAGACTTTTACGCACCAAACTACGATGAGGGGGAATACATTGAGAAGACCTCAAACAAGAGAAAAGCTACTGAGTTTGAGGATATGAAGAAGGAGGATAAGCATTATTACAAGATTCTTCATGCGATAAACCAGATGATTGATGGCAAGTTTCACAAGAAGGTATACATTGAGGCGTATTCTTCTGGTGATACTGGCACCCGTATTCGCGATGCAGTTACAGGCGAATATACAAAGTACCTAGTTGGAAGCACTGACGAGGATCTCTTTTTTAAGACGCGCGATTGCACTGGACTCATGAGTCAAAGGGATGATGCTGGGTCATTTTTTTACCTATCACCAGAGCAGTATGAGCGAGCTCGTTATTGCAGATTGTCTACTGATATTAAGGAGGCATGGAACAAGAAGTACATTGCTGCCATGAGGCGCATGCAATTGGAGGACAATTAAGCAATTGTCAAAATAAACTAATATGCCAACAATATATTTATAAAATATAGCTATTTTTACACCTTTGCGCATTTCACAAGTTTATGAAATGTGCAAAGGTGTAAAAATAAGAATCGCTATATTCAAATACTTATTTATTTTGTAATATATATTTTGATATATTATATATTTACCTCCAAAGATGAGAAAAATTCATGAAAATCTAGAAAATCCCTTTGATAATGCTATTTATATAATAGTTGAGTATTTAGCTCCATATGCACACAAATTTGGTTTTACGCCAAATATGATAACAACTATTTCAAATATATTTGCTATTATTGCAATTTATTATTTAATTAAACATTATTTTGTTGTATCTGGAATATTGTATTTAATTTCTTACATGTTTGATTGCCTTGATGGGTACGTTGCCCGCAAATATAATATGGTGACTATATTTGGGGATTATTATGATCATATTAGCGATGCTGTAAAATTTATAGCTTACTTGGGAACATTATATTTAATTAATTCAAAATTATTGCTTTTATTTTTACCAATTTTAATATATATTGGTTTATTAACATATATGCAAATTGCCTCTCAAGAATTGTATTATGGAAAACAGTCTCATTCACCATCATTAAGCATATTAAATAAATTTGTTGGTAAAATAAATAAAGAAACAGCTGAAGAAAATTTAAAATATTATCGTTATTTTGGATGTGGCACATTTAACTTTTTAGTTGCAATTATTTCAATAGTTTATGGGTGTTTTTATAGAAATTATTAGTATTGCTGCAGCATTATATAGATATAATGACATAGACATAGACATAGATATAATAATGTATAGTATATAATAACCAATGTTTAACAAATTATTTTTATTTAATGCATTCTATTGTTTTTTAATAAAACGTGGCGCATCGTTTAATATGAATGTTGCAAGGCATAAATTTTATAAAAGTACAAGTATTTATTCCCAAGTAGAAGATTCAACTAATGAAAATAATTCCAGTGCACACGAGCAAACAATATCTCAATTTATAACAGATCCTAATAAATTTACAACAAACTTTCCAATTGGTTTTCGTAAGGTTAAGCGTGAAAATGAAGGTTGTGATGAAAGATTTAATATAATTAAAACGCAAGATGAGATGATTGAAGCAGAAGAGTCCATTTACAAATTTAAAAAGATGTTTCAAAAGCAATCACTGTTAAAATATTTAGAGAGCTCAAAGCATGGAACTATGAATAAACTTGCTGTTATTGAAGCAAATAGTAGCTTGTTGAATGATATCAATGGATCTGTTCAACAAATAAACTTGACAGCAGGAGGATTGTTCAAGTTTTGGGACATGGATGAAGACTTTTAACTGTTTATCAATTAAAATATTTCTAAAAATTGAAACAATAATAAAAATGTTAAATACTAATTACACCGCATACCCCAACCATGGCAACCAATGAGCCCGTAGATATTCTAGACTTTATTCCTGTTCTTCTGGAAATTATCCCAGAAGATCAAGAATCCCTTAGAAAAACCTTAATCAAATATAAGGGTGACAAATGGAATCAAGCGCCTGAACTAAGAGTCGGGCTACTTTGGGGAGAAGTAAAAAATATACTTCAAAATCATGTTCTTCCAATTGACGCAGATTGGAAGACAAAACTTGTTGCAAGCTTTAATAGTCAAGGGCGATCATCGTAGAAATACTAACGTAGATCCATCCATAATTTTCCCAGCATATTTTTACCCAGGATACGTATTTTCCCATCTATAATAACTCCTTTTCCCTCCCACAACCTGGTCTTTTCCAGGCGTTCTTCACTGCATCTTAGAGCTGGATGTACCAAGATTTTATTGCAGCTTTTTGCCAAATCATTTCTAACCTCTGGATAGTTTTCCATTTTCCATGTGCATATTTCTTTTTGAACTTGTATACTAATGTGATCCCATTGTTGCAATTCTGCATTATTCAATAAAAAGCCTCTTTTTCCTCCCATTTTTTTAGCCTGTGCGCAAGTAATAGATGTTGAAGACGTCTTTAAAAATTTCTGCCCGTAAGCAAGTAGCACATTCTTTCTTTCTTCATCCTCGCATATTTCACCAAGCCGAAAATATTTTTCACCATGAAAGCAATGTTCACCGCTTTCATAAATACGGATAATGCCGTTACAAACTATTGCAACATCATTTTCCCAAAAATTGCTCAAAGTTCTATACTCTTTTTTACCAGAGAAGAAATTTGCAACCCCGTCCTCTAATATCCTTTTTTCAATAGACATCTTTTTGTAATATCTTGTAAATTTATTAAATAGGCTTTCAATTTTTATACAATATCTATTCTCCAATAGAACATTCATCAATTGATACATCATCGTTTCCTTCTGCATCTTCCTTTGTGTATTTTTCTAAATACCTGTAAATCCTATTAATGTCTAATTTAGTAATTTCATAATTTTCAAATAAATTAATAATATCATTATCATCTTCATATTTCTTTCTTAGATCCAAAAAAAAGATGAACAAATCTTTTTTGTCCATACCCAACTGTTGACACAAGTTTTGAATAAAGATGGAGTTGTTGTATTCGGTTGAGTACTTTGTCAATACTTTTGTAAATCTAACCTCGGTAGGATTAAATTTTTGTTTTTTCTTAAATGCATCATGATAAATTTTATTATTATTAAATGTTTTAATCAAAGAACTCATTTCATTAAATTGCCAAATTTGTTTTTGAAAGGTAATTCTATCAATATAATCTGCAAAACACATGTTGTCAAGAATCTTTAAATAAAATGGAATAGACACTTCCTTTTTTGCTTTTCCTATAACATCAATTATATTTTCATGCCACAACAGACCAACAATTGTTCTATCGGTTTCATTCATAATATTTAAATGCACATCCATTGGATAATGATTATTTATTAATTTTTGCGTTATATTCTTTGTATCGTCATTATAAGATTTAGTTTGAAATATGTTTTGTATTATTTCATTTTTTAAAACCGATTGCTTATTATTATAAATTTCATAAATGCTTTTAAGTTTTCTAAGATCGCCCTGAATAAACTGAATAATATTTTCTAATAGACTGTTTTCTTTTTCTATAGTAGGCATAATTTCACGAATAAGTCCCATTATCTGTGGTTTTGTAGGCGTTTTAAGTTCAACAACATTACACACTTTCATAAGTTCCTTGATCTTTTTGTCAATATGATAGTTACCAATGCATATAATTGGATTCAATGTTACTTCTTCAAGACGTTGTTTTTTTGTTTTCTTAGGTCGTATCAACTTAATTAATGTATTGATTCCACCCTTGTCACCATTATTCATTCCATCAATTTCATCCATAACAATGGCAATTTTTTGGACCTTTTTATGAAACAAGCTCATAATGTTTTTATCAGACATGTTGTGTTTTGTAATAGTATCAATAATAGACTTATTTCTAATATCGCCCGCATCATACTTAATCACATCATAATTTAATTGTTTCAAGATTTGAACAACAAATGATGTTTTTCCAGACCCAGGATCTCCATATACATAAATTCCTTTTTTGGTTAAAAAATTGTGTTTGTTTACCTCAAAATTTTCAAGAATTTCTTTTATTTGTTTTTCTTCCTCTTGACGGTTCAAAAATTGGTTGATATTCAATTTGTCCATCTTTTATTAATAACAATATTCTTTTTATGTTGATTTTTACTCAAACCAAGTGTTTTTAATAATTCTTCCACCGCATTTCTGCAATTTGTTGATTCATTTGTAATGCAAAAGTCTTGCAAAAAATATATATAATTTGCAAATACAGTAGAGTTATATCTATATTTTTTAATTGTTAACCATCGTTTGTAATTTTCTTTTACAATATAGTTGAAAACAAATATATTATCTCTTCTAACCATGTCTCGTATATAATTTTCCATTTGCCCTGGTATAATGTGAGCCCTTATAGATTTGTGATGTAACTCATAGTTTGCCTTAGATAGTACCGCCAATCTATATCGCGGTATATATTCTTTTATAATGTCAACCAATTCAAGTGGCATTTTTACTCTAATGTAAAACAATAACTTGTCAATATTCCTTGTGCGGTCTTTAAGTTCATTCATATAATATATAATGGGCGGAGATTATTTTTAAAATTGATTGCATTTTGACGCAATAAATTTTTTATAAACTACGTTACTGAAACATGTCTCAAAATATGATCTTGCGCATTATAAATATTGCCAAGAGTGTTTCTTTGGAAGATTTATATGATGAAATTGATCGGTTGTGTATGGGAACTATAAGCAAAATTATTTATACTGTGAGCTTCAATGATGATTATGCGGAGGCATTGGTTTCATTTGATAACTGGACGGGAGTTCCAGATGAATGCACTTCTATGCCAGAAGGAGAATTTCTTTCGTTTATGCCTGATAGCATCAAGTCTTTTGTAAATGATATCGCCGATTGCACCTATGCTTATATACCTTTTATAAAGTTGCATGGGCATGAATGTTGGTTGGCAAAAAATGTCACAAATGAATATACTACAGATGAAGGTGTTGAAATTAAATCTAATATTAAAAACCAGAAAACCTTTCTCAAAATTCATTCAATTCCTGGTGATATTGAGCCCAGTAAAATTACTGCAATGTTTGCAGTCCTTGGGTCAATTGATGCGATAGAATTTATATGGTCAAACAAAATGCAAACTATTGAGGAAGTGTTGCAGTGTGGAATTATGTGCAAGATATATGTACATTTTGAAAATGCTCACAAAATGTACATGAACCTGAAATCTTCTGGAAAAACTCTCTAATATGGTGTGGGTTTAATCTGTTTATCTTAGTTACTATTTTTCATAAATAATATTTCATTTTCTTGTGTAACTATCAAATTTTTGAGAAATAGTTGTATATTATTCTTTTTCTCTAGTAATTTTTTACTCATATGAATCGCCATAGAGTGATGTGGAATCATTCCCAATTTATATTGATTTTCATTTATTAAAAATTGTGTTCTTATACACCAAAAAATGCTAATTACTAAAATGGCTCCTACTATAAGTGGAGTGCGCTCTTTAAAAAATAATCCCATAAATAAAAACATCCATCCCGTCATTAACAGTGTCATGTATACGTCATTTAAACTGAATCTTACATCATCCCATTTATCAACCCACATATTCATAGTTGATAACGCACCTGATACAATCATTATAAAAAACATTGCAACATAATGATTGTTCTGCATATTCTTCATTATAACTATAAATATATAATATAGTTATAATTTTACAAAGTTTACGTCAATGTATTACCAGTTGATTTATCGCATGGATTTGACACCCCATATGTTATCCCGTCCCATGAGACGCCACATTTATTCGCCCATGTTGCCTTTGTGCAAGCACCATTGTCACCGGTGAATGCAGCAGTAGTAAAATCCATTACTTTTTGATCTTTATAAGTACCATTATATGTTGAAGAAGAGCAATTTTGAACTCCTAAATTCTTACTGTTATAACAAGCAGCACCATTGCCTGAAAGATCTACCCAATAATCAGGACAATCTCCAGTAATAGGAGGCCATCCATTTGCATACTTTGATTTAGATAAGGCGATGCCAATTAATACAAGGGTAATGATAAGAAGAATAATTGCTATTGTTAGAACAATTGATTGAAAATTCCACGCCATTATATAGAATAAATAGATATTTTTTTTATGAGTGTATTATAAAATGAGCAAACCTGTAAAACTTGGAAATAATGGAAGAGTTGATATGAATGGTCCTAGTACAAAGAATTTATTTGCCATGTATGATAAGATTCCAGCGCAGCAATGTGCTTCATTTAGGGATCCAACGGAAGGGTTGTGGTCGGATACTCAATTATCTGAAATGTTTTTCTCTAAACAAAACATTCAAATCTTGCAAAATGGAATTCGTGCTGGTGTATATGAACGTTCCAATGGCCAATATGTAATTGGTCCACAAGACTGCGATTCTCTTAAAATCATTATGCGTAGTGTATTTCTTCAACATGCAGCCAACCAAAATCGTAATATTGCTGGACAAGTTGTCGAGCTTAATAAAATAGTTTTAGATTATTGCATTTACCAAGTATATGGCGAAGCACAGGGGTATATGAAATACTTAAGAGACGTTAGCAGCCTTGCAGTTCCTATTGCACATCCTGTTATGGAACAAGGGCAATCCAAGGAGCTCATCCTTAAACCTTGGTTCTAAGAATTGCCTCCTCACTATATGACTCTTTTCCTCTCTTTAAATTGTGAACAAGGGAAGAAAAAGTTTTACAAATTAATATAAATTTAATATCTATTTATATTAATTACAACTAACAAATTATGTACAGCAATATAAAAAATTCATCTTTTGCTGACAAGCAAACAATAGAGATTATGCAAATGATGATACAAATCGCATTATTAATTGTAGTTACTACATTTTTGATCATGTTTCAAAAAAGTAATACAATTGTTTTTATTGGCATGTTTTTGATGCTTGTCTTTATTTACTACTATTTACGCGTTAATCTTTTCTTCCTTATTCTTGTTGGATTTGGCGGATCTTTTACCGAAGCGATTGTTATCTGTTTAACAGATTTCTTGTGGAAGTATAGGTCTCCCAGCTTTTGCAATATTCCATGTTGGCTTCCATTGTTGTGGGCAATTGTTGGAACGGGAGTTTTAGGACTGTATAAATTATCTTTATTGATATCAGGCGAAGTTTCTAAAATATAAAACATAAAAAAATAATTATTTATGGTGTAAAATTTATAATTATTTTTACACCTTCGCACATTTTAAACGCCAATTTTTTAGATCTTATATTTTTTCTAACCTAATTGTAAATGAAACACTCGTTTACAATTATTTGTTGTGTAGTTATTCTTCTAATTATCACGGTTATCGGATATATCATATGCCAGTCATCGTGTAATTCAGCACCACCTATTGACCCTAATAAAAAAGGGGCTTCTGTACTTGTCCTCGGATGTATTGACCCCCGTTTTGCCAATGCTCTCGCATGGCATCTA
>Ga0114959_10000354_pt1 | contig 42989 bp, 39 predicted proteins | sample C_130625_EF_Meta_FD_87317 | JGI IMG/M metagenome (GOLD analysis project Ga0114959, IMG submission 87317) | Freshwater microbial communities from Lake Croche, Canada to study carbon cycling - C_130625_EF_MetaG | ecosystem: Environmental > Aquatic > Freshwater > Lake | place: Lake Croche, Canada... | reverse complement strand
GCGGTATGCGTCGCTTCGGCGAATAACAGCCAGCGCTCGACCAAGATGCCGGCCAGCACCGTGAGCGCGGCCAGGAGCAACGCCAGAACCGCCAGCCCGCCGCCGAATTGCCCTGCAAGCAAGCTGAGGAGCATCGGCAGGACGAAGCCCAGGAGCAGGCATATACGCCGGAGCACGGCCGCATGCTTACGGGCGACGCGAAAGCCCATCTCACGCATCAGCCAACTCGTCTCCGTCGCCGGCGGGTCGAGGGGGCGGACACGCCCCAGGGCCTCTAAACCGGTGGCGCTGGCCAGCGAGGCGGCCGGGCCCAGCCGATCGACGATCTGCCAATAGGCAAGCTTAAGGACCAACCCCGCAAGGCCAAGCGTGACAATGAAGCTGGCCGGCCCACCGACGACGCCGCCGATTGCCGAAACCGCTGCCAGCAGCGCCATGCCGCTGTAAGCGCCGAGGAGAAGATAGCCGGGGGCGAGGATGGGGTGGTGCCACTGGGCTATCGGCTTGAGCGATGCATAGATCATCCCGGTGCACCAGACCGTCACGGCTGCACCAAGGGCTGCCAGCAGACCCGCTGCGACCGCCAACCCGCTCGCTCCGCGAACCAGGGCAAATCCGAAACACAGCGCTGGAAGATAAGTCAGCAACGCCGCCACGCCCTCTCGCGAGAGCCAGGAAGAACGCCATTGGGACAATGCACGCCAAGCCCGCTGCGGATTGCCGAGATGGAAGGTAGAGGCGAGCAACCCAGCAGTGATCAGAAGGAGGGAGAGCCCGAGGCAGGTCAGCGCGAAGGCTGGTGCTTGCGGCAAAAGCCCCGTCGGACGCAACAGGCCGAGCCAGAAGAGCAGCCCGTATCCGGCCCCCGAAGCGACCGTGAAAAAGACGATCGAGGGTGCCGGCTTCATCGCGTGAGCACCCGATCCATCCAGCGCAGCAGCGGGTTCTTGATATCCAGGGGCGTCGGCTGATCCTCGATCGGTTGGCTCTCCGCTTGGCGTTGCCGAGGCGGCAGATAGCGGTTCACCGGGCGGTAGCCGAGGTCAGGCATGAGGGCCTGGCCGCCGCGATCGGCGACCAGTTGGCTCACCGCGCTCTGCGGATCGGCAAGATCGCCGAAATGCCGCGCCTTGGTCGGACAGGCCAGCACACAGGCCGGTTGGCGCAGGGCTTCCGGGATGGTCTCGTTGTAGATGCGGTCGACGCAAAGGGTGCATTTCTTCATCACCCCCGCCACCTCGTCCATCTCTCGCGCGCCATAGGGGCAGGCCCAAGCGCAGAGGCCACAGCCGATGCAAGCGTCGTGATTGACCAGCACGATACCGTCCTCGGCGCGCTTGTAGCTGGCGCCGGTTGGACAGACGGTGACGCAATCCGGCGTCTCGCAATGCAGGCATGACCGGGGGAAATGTACAGTCCGACCCGCTGCGCCCTCGCCTGCCTCGAAACTATGGACGCGGTTAAACCAGACGCCTTCCGCGCCGGCCGAATAGGGGTGCAAGTCGGGCAAGGGTCCAGAATGGCCGGATGCGTTCCACTGCTTGCAACTCGTCGCGCAGGCCTGACAGCCAACACAGGTATCAAGATCGATAACAAGGCCGAGCGCGGGAGCGCCTGGTGGCCGATCGGGCAGGCAGGTCATGCTTTGGCCTTCACCAGATATTGCAGGATCTCGATCCGTCGGGGCGCGTTGGGCGGCTCGCGCAGCGTCGAAAAATGCGGCTCCGAGACGGGGGGGCCATCCGCCCGGGTCACCCGCACGCGCAAATCATACCAGGCGGCTTGGCCGGTGATCGGGTCGGCGTTGGCGGCGCGGAAGCCTTCCTGGGCAGGCAGCCATTCGCTGATGACGTGGTTCAGCAGGAAGCCTCGCACTGCTTCCGGGCTATCCTCGGTCAGGCCCCAGGCACCCGCGCGTTTGCCAATCGCGTTCCAGGTCCAGACCGTGTCGGGATTGACCCCCTCCATCAGTTTTACCTGGCATTTCAGTTTGCCAGTGCGGCTCTCGACGAAGACCCAGTCGTCGTCGGATAAGCCAAGCGCCTCGCCTTTCGTGCGGGCCATATACAGCCTGTTGGCGCCGTGGATTTGGCGCAGCCAGGCATTCATCGAGCCCCAGGAGTGGTACATCGCCATCGGCCGCTGGGTGATGGCCGAGAGGTCGAAATGGCCAAGATCCTGCGCTTCATGTTCGAGCGGTGGGTACCAGATCGGCAACGGGTCGCAGTAGCGCGCAACCCGCGCACGCAGCGCGGCCGGCGGCTGACGCGCGCCATGTCCCTCGGCGGCCAAGCGGAACTTCTGCAGCGGCTCCGACCAGATCTGCAAGACCACCTGATTGGTATTTGGGATCAGCCCCATGGCCTTGGCGCCGGCGAGATAAGCTTGGTTGGCATGCTTGAACCACTGCTGTTCTGGTGGCAGCTGGTCGCGCCAGAAGCAGCCATTCTCGATGTAGCGCTGCAACTGGTCGGGGTTCGGCTCGCCAAGGCCTTTCTTGTTTCCATCCGCGCCGCGGAAGCCTGCAAGTGGCCCCACGCCCGGTGAACGCTGGTGGTTCACGATGTAGTCTGGGTAATCCTTAAAGCGCGGCGACCCATCCTCCTTAATGAAGGCCGGTAATCCTAGGCGCGCGCCAAGCTCGATCAGTACGTCCTGGAATGGCCGGACATCGCGGTCCGGGGCGATCACCGGCTGGCGTATCGCATCGCCCACCCCATGCGCGCTGCCGATCGGCCGATCCAGTACCGAAATGCAGTCCCATCGCTCGAGATAGGTCGTGTCCGGCAGGATCAGGTCGGCATAGGGCACGGTCTCGGAAAAATAGGCGTCTGAATAGATCACATGCGGGATGTGATAGCTCCCGTCGGCGCGCTTGTCCGTCAAGATGCGGATGACCTCGGCGGGATTCATCGCGCTGTTCCAGGCCATATTCGCCATGAACATGAACAGCGTGTCGATCGGATACGGATCATCTGCACCGGCATTGCCAATGACGGTGTGCATCATCCCGTGTAGCCCGAGCGGCGCTTCCCAGGAGAAGGCCTTGTCGATGCGCAAGGGCGTGCCTGCATCATCTACCAGCAGGTCGTCCGGGCCCTGAGGGAAGGAGAGGAGATTGCCGGTAAGCGGCGTATTCGGTTTCGCGCCCTTGCCGGCGGGCGGCGGGCCAGGCGGGATCGGTCGCGGAAAGGGCGATTTGTATCGCCAGGAACCGGGTGTATCGATTGCCCCCAATAGCATCTGCACAAGATGCAGGGCGCGGCAGGTGTGGAAGCCATTGGAATGGGCGGAGATGCCGCGCATCGCGTGAAAAGCGACCGGCCGCCCGATAGTCTGGGAATGCGTCCGGCCCCAGACATCCGTCCATGGCTGATCCAGCACCAGCGGTTGATTGAAGGCGACGTCCGCGATCTCGGCAGCGATCCGCCTGATGGTAGCGGCTGGCACCCCGCAACGCTCAGCCACTGCGTCGGGCGCATATTCTGCGTCGAGGTAACGCTCAGCTAGCAACTGAAAAACCGGTACCGCCCGACGGCCATCCGGCAAGCTCTGCTCGCCAATCACCACCGGCGAAAGATCGGCTAGCGCGGCATCCACGGCGCCCCGGGCCCGGTCCCAGGCGAGCGGCTTGCCGTTCGGATCGCGGGCAAACAAACCGTCGTCGGCCCCGCCCGGGTTCCGCACAACCAGCCAGGTTGCGTTGGTGTATCGGGCGAGGAATTCCAGATCGATTTGATCGGTCCGAAGCAACTCATGCACCAAGGCCAGCGCAAACAGACCATCTGTGCCCGGGCGGATGCCGATCCACTCGTCGGCAACAGCGGAATACCCTGTCCGCACTGGATTGACCGAGACGAATTTGGCGCCGCGCGCCTTGACTTTGCTGATGCCGAGCTTGATCGGATTGCTGTCGTGATCCTCGGCCACGCCGAACATCAGGACGTATTTCGCATGGTCCCAATCGGCCTCACCGAATTCCCAGAAACTGCCGCCGATGGTGTAGAGACCGCCTGCGGCCATGTTGACCGAACAGAAGCCGCCATGTGCGGCGAAGTTGGGCGTGCCGAATTGGGCGGCCCAGAAGCCGGTCAGACTCTGGCTCTGGTCGCGGCCGGTGAAGAAAGCGAGGCGACGGGGATCGGTCTCGCGCACCTGGCGCAGCCACCCCGTGGCAATCTCCATGGCTTCGGCCCAGGAGATTTCCTTGAACTCGCCCGAACCCCGCTCCCCGACGCGCAACAGCGGTGCCGAGAGCTTGGCAGGCGCGTATTGCGTCATGATCCCGGCGCTGCCCTTGCCGCAGATCACGCCGCGATTGACCGGATGATCCGGGTTTCCCTCGATGTAGCGAATCCGGCCATCCTTCAAGTGGACCCGGATGCCGCAGCGGCAGGCGCACATATAGCAGGTTGTCGATCTCACATCGTCGCCAACCGGGACGGAGTAGTCGACGTGCTGATCGACGGGCGGCCGCGGTACTGCAGGTGTAGTCCCTTCCGGCATGTCTCTTGGCTTCCCCAGTCCTTATCGCCAGTTAGGCACGCGTATCCTCGGCGGACAATCGAACCGCACTAAATCACAGATCTCTGGCGTTGAATTTGGCCGGGCGCATTGCTCCTCCCCGCCATTGCCCAGGCCCTATCGGCCGCTGGCGACGTCCGTGTCGTTGGGCACAAAGGGCGGCCGGAGCCAGAGTGGGTCTTGCAGCCTGTCCAGGAGCGCCGAATGCGCCGCCAAGGCTGCTTGATCCGGGATAATAGGGCGCGGCGTTCGCTCGCCCTGCAGGCCTTCCAGCACTGGGACAGGACGAGACACCTCCCGGCTGGCCAAAATGAGGCCAGGCTGTTTGCCCCCCCGGAGTTCGAGGTAGACCTCAGCCAGCAGCTTTACGTCGAGCAGTGCATTGTGGCTGGTGCGCATGGAATTATCGACGCCGAGGCGGCGGCACAGCGCGTCCAGGCTATTCGGCAGGCCCGGGTATTTCCGTTTGGCAATAGCTAGGCTGTCGACCATCCGCGACCGGTCAAGCGGCGCCGCGCCGCTCCGTTTCAATTCAGCGTCGAGGAAGCCAAAATCGAAAGGCGCATTATGCGCAACGATCGGCGCATCGCCAAGAAAATCGAGAAAATCGGCGATGACCTCAGCAAAACGCGGTTTGCCCACCAGCATTTCTCGCGTGAAGCCGTGGATACGCGTGCTTTCCTCGGGCACGTCCCGTTCCGGATCCAGCAGCGCGTGGAAATGCCGCCCCGTCGGCAGGAGATTGACGAGTTCCATGGCGGCAATCTCGATCACCCGATCGCCCGTTGCGGGATCGAGGCCGGTGGTTTCAGTATCGAGAACCAGCTCCCTCATGCCCGTGCTTCCCTAACCAGTCGGCGGACGATTGCTTGTGCGAAATGGCGCGACAGGCCGCTATGGATCAACACATCCGCCCGAGCCCGCTTCTGCAAATCGGGCATCTGTCGCGCCAGGATCGCATCCAGCCTTTCGGCTGTCATCCCGGGGCGGCGTAAGACCCGCCAGCGCTGCACCTTTGCCGGTGCGGTCACCACAAGGACCTTGTCGCAGCGGCCCGCGCCGCCGGTCTCCAGCAGCAGAGGGACGTCGAGGACAACCAACCGGTCCGCTCGCCGCCGCGCCGCAGCCAGGAACCGCCGTTCGGAATCGCGGACCAGGGGATGGACGATGCGTTCCAGCTGGCGCAGCGCGGCCGGTTGCCCGAGCACCGCGTGCCTGAGTGCCTCGCGGTCGACCCGCCCGTTGCGCACCGTGCCGGGAAAGGCCGCGCCAATCGGCCGCACCGCCCGTCCGCCCGGAGCCTGCAGTGCATGGACAGCCGCATCGGCATCGAAGACCGGCACTTTGAGGCGGCGAAAGGCTGCGGTTGCGGTGGATTTACCCATACCAATGCCGCCGGTGAGGCCATAGACCTTCATCGGAGCGGGATGTCGCCGCCGACGAAATCGCGCAGTTCCTGATCGACCTGGGGCGTCACTCCGAACCAAGCCTCGAATCCAGGGCGTGCTTGATGCAGGAGCATCCCGAGTCCCTCCACCGTCGCAAGACCGCGCATCCTTGCCCCGCACAGCAGGGGGGTCTCGCGCGGCACGTACACGATATCAGCGACGATTGCCTCGCTCGGCAGAGCCGCGAGATCGAGGTCGATAGCCGGATGGCCCTGCATCCCCTGCGAGGTCGTGTTGACGATCATCGTCGCGTCGCTGAGTGGCGGGGATGTAGCCACCGTGATCGGCCCGCCCAGCGCGCCTGCCAGCGCCTCTGCGCGCGCCCTGGTGCGATTGACCAGAGTGATGCCTGGGCAGCCAGCATCCAGTAAGGCCGCGGCTATGGCGCGGGCCGAGCCGCCGGCGCCCAGGATGACCACCGGTCCGGCGTCGGCCTGCCAGCCGGGGACCGCATCGGCGCAATTGGCCAAGAACCCCCAACCATCAGTATTCGAGCCTTCGATCGAGCCGTCACGGAAGATCAGCGTATTGACCGCCCCTGCGCGTAGCGCGGTGGCATCGACCCGGTCGCAGACTGCGAAAGCGGCTTCCTTGTGCGGAATGGTCACATTGGCGCCGCGAAAGCCAAGATCGGCCAGCGCGCGGACCGCCGATGCGAAGCGATCCGGCGCCACGGGCAGCGGTACATAGGCGCCGTCCACCCCGTGGCGTTGTAGCCACAGGCCGTGCAGGCGTGGTGACCGCGAATGGCGTACCGGCCAGCCAAGAATCCCGGCCAACCGGGCATGTCCCGTCAACACGGGTGGCGTCTCCCCTAGAGCGGCGAACCGGGGCATGATGCCGCAAAAGGGAGCATTCGTCATGGCCACCATCCTGCTCATCCACGGTGCCTATCAGGGCGGCTGGATCTGGACCCGGGTTGCGGAACGGCTGCGGGCAAAGGGCCATCTGGTCCTGGTACCCAGCCTTGATGGCTGCGCCGAGCGCGCGGCGGCGAACCGCCCAGGCATCACCACCGAAAGCCACGCTGCCGAACTCGCCCAGCTGCTGTTCATGGAAGACCTGCGGGACGTGATCGCCTGCGGTACCTCCACCGGGGGGATGGTGCTGTGCAAGCTGGCCGAGTTGGCGCCAGACCGCCTCGGCCGCCTCGTCTTCGCCGATGCCCTGGCGCTGCAGCATGGCGAGGCGTTGCCCGATATCGTCGCCCGCCCGACGGCAGAGAATACCGAGCTGACCAGTGGCCCCAGCCGGGCCGATATGGAAGGCCGGCTCTTCGCCGAGCTTGATCCCGCGACCCGCGCCTGGACGATCGAGCGGGTGGTGCACCATCCGATCGCGCCCATGGTGGCGCCGGTGGATTTGCCGCGCTTTTGGTCGATGCCCTGGCAGGGCGCGCGGGTCGTGTGGTGCCGCCGCAGCCAGAACCCGCCGGTCGCGCATCAGCGGCGGCTGCAGGCGGCGCTCGGCGCCTCCTGGCACGAACTCGATACCGGGCATTACCCGATGTTGTCCGAACCAACAGCCTTGGCCGGGCTGATCGCCGACTGACATTGCGGCGGGCTCCGGCGTCCCTATTCTTTACGGGAGCAGGAGTGCCCCATGCCCGCCCCCCAGAGCCTTGCCGAGCTGGAAGCCGATGTCGCCCGCGACCTCACGCTGACCGCGCATCCCGCAAATCCCTGGCTGGAGCCGAAGACCAGCGGAGGGCAGCCGGTGCTGGACTGCCTGATCATCGGCGCCGGGCAATGCGGGCTGGCGGTGGCCCATGCGCTGCGGCGGGACCGAGTGGACAATATCCTCGTCCTAGACCGCGCGCCCCATGGGCGCGAAGGGCCCTGGGCGACCTATGCGCGCATGCATAACCTGCGGTCCTGGAAGACCCAGATCGGGCCGGATCTGAAGCTGCCCGCGCTCTGTTATCAGGCCTGGCACGAGGCGCAGTGGGGAGCAGCGGATTTTGCCGCCATGCCCTGGATCCCCAAGCAGAAATGGCATGACTATCTGCTCTGGTTCCGCCGAATTACGGGCATTCCCGTCCGCAATGGTGTTGCGGCCAGCGCCATCACCCCCGCGCGCACCGATGACAGCATGCCGTGCCTGCGCATTGCCACGAGCGAGGGAGACCTGCTGGCTCGCAAGGTGGTGCTGGCGACGGGGCAGGAGGGCATCGGCCGCTGGTGGATGCCAGATTTCGTCGCGGCCCTGCCGCCCGCCCTGCGCGCGCATGCCGCCGATGAGATCGATTTCGCGGCGCTGCAGGGCAAGGTGGTGGCGGTGCTCGGCGCCGGCGCCTCGGCCTTCGACAATGCCGCCGTTGCGCTCGAACAGGGAGCGGCAGAAGTGCACCTCTTCTGCCGCCGGCCCGACCCGATCGTGGTGCAGCCCTATCGCTGGCTGACCTTCGCCGGCTTCCTCCGTCATATGCACCAGATGCCAGATGCCTGGCGCTGGCGCTTCATGGCCAAGATCCTGGGCATGCGCGAAGGTTTCGCGCAGGATACCTACGATCGGGCCCGGCGCTTCCCGAACTTCACCATGCATGTCGGCCGGCCCTGGACCGCGGCGCGGGCCGAGGGCGGGCGCGCGATCCTGGCCACGCAGCGCGGCGACTTCGCCGCCGATTTCTTGATCTGCGGCACCGGCGTGCGCATGGACCCGCGGCTGGTCCCGGAACTTGTCCATTGCGCAGAGAATATTGCCCAGTGGCAGGACCGCTACACGCCACCGCCAGAGGAGGCGAATGCGCGGCTCGGCGATTTCCCCTATCTGGCCGAGGATAGCAGCTTCGTCGAAAAGCGGCCGGGGGAGACTCCGTGGATTCGTGACATCCACCTCTTCGGCATCGGCACCAGCCTGTCCTTCGGGCCGGCCGGCAGTTCCATCAATGCGATGAGCATCGCCGCCCCGCGGGTCGCTGCCGGCGTCACTCGCGGCTTGTTCGAAGCCGATCTGCCGCGTCTCTGGCAGAGCCTTAACGATTACGACATCAAGCAGGTGGAGCTCGACTGGTCGCGCATAGCCGCTGAATAGACCGCGTCAGTTCGTCTTACGCCGCATGTTCCAGAAGACCGGGTAGCCCACCGCCAGCACGTCTTCGACATCGGCACGATACGCCGCGGGCACCGAGAATTGGCCGGTGAAGATCATCAGCGCGCTCTCATGGACGTGTCGCTGGATCTCTGCTGCCAATTCCCGCCGCTTTGCTGCGTCGGGCTCCAGCCCGAACTGCTTGATCAGCGGGTCCATTGCGGGCTCGCAGGGCCAGCCGGGGTAGTAGGGGCCGCAATTATACGCGACCGCGTAGTGACCAAGCGGGTTGAGGATGTCGAAGCCAGTGAAGACCACTGGCATGAGGTTCCAGCCGCCCTTGCCGGGCGGCTCCCGCGACAGTCGCCGCTGCGCCTGGGAGGAATAATCGCTGGTGATGACATCGAGGTTGAACCCCGCCCGGCGCAACCGATCGATGATGACCATCGCCATCGGGTTGATGGTGGTGCTGTCGGTGCTGTGCAGGAAGACCACAGGCTCATTCGCGTAGCCAGCCTCCTTCAGCAGTTGCCGGGCCTTCTCGATGCTGGGGGAGCGTAGCGGCTCGGTCCCCGCGGTGTTCGCGTAGGGGCCGCCGCACATGAAGATCGATTGGCACCAGCGCAGCCACATATCCTGCGGCAGCCCAAGCCCCGCGAGGATTTCGCTCTGGTCCATCGCTTGCTGCAAGGCGCGGCGGATGCCGGGATTGTTGAAGGGCGGGTGCAGGTGGTTGATCCCGATGGCGCCCATGATCTGGGCGATGGGCCGCGGGTTCACCAGGACGATGTTGCGGTCCCGCCGCAGCAGCGCGAGGTAGTCGGTGGGGACGAATTCCAGGTAATCGACTTCCCCCGCCCGTAGCGCCGCGACGCGGGTGGCGGGGTCGGGCAGGCTGACGAAATCCACGCGGTCGAACTTCGCCACCTTGCCGCCGGCCAGCCCGTCCGCCGGCTCCGTGCGCGGGCGATAGGCGGGGTTGCGGCGGAACACGGCGCGGTCGCCGATCCGCCATTCCGCCTTGTCGAAGGTGAAGGGGCCGCTGCCGACCGGCTCGGTCACCGGCTTGGTCACCTCCTGCGCCGCAAGACGGGCCGGCATCATGAAGGGGATGATCGCACCGGGCTTGCCCATCGCCTCGATCACCTGGCTGAAGGGCTCGCGCAGCTCCAGCACGAAGGTGCGGGCATCCACCACGCGGAAGCCCTTGGCGGCCGCCATCATCCGGCTGCCGAGCCCATCCCGCTTGCCCCAGCGGTTGAGCGAGGCGACGCAATCCTCGGCTGTCACCGGCTGGCCGTCGTGCCAGAGCAGCCCCGGGCGCAGGGTGAAGGTCCAGGACAGCCGGTCCTCGCTGGCCTGCCAGCCATCCAGCATCTGCGGCCGGTATTCTCCTGCACCGTCCATCGCGATCAGCGTATCGAAGACGTTATAAGCGAAGGCCCGCGTCACGTTGGAGTTGGTGACGATGGGGTCGAGCACCTGCAGCTCGAGGTTGAGCACCGCGCGCAGCGTATTGGGCTGGGCCACCGCCGGGCCGGCGCCGATGAGCATGGCAAGCAGCAGGCTAAAGCGCATCGCACTCTCCCGGATCGAGTGTCGGTATCGGTGGGCGAAGGCTCGCCGAACCGGCGCGGCTTGTCCATTACTGCTGGTGGTGCTGCACTCATCCTTTATCACCGACCGAGGCAGGCATGTCCGAACCGGGTCCCGAGGGCCGTATTCCCGTCCTCGACATCGCCCCCTATCTCGCCGGCACGGCCGGCGCGCGACAGGCGCTGGCCGCCGCCTTCGCCCGCAGCTGGGAGGATACCGGCTTCATGGTATTGACCGGGCACGGGATCGACCCGGCCCTGCCCGCCGCCTGCTTTGAGGCGGCGGCGCGGTTCTTCGCGCTGCCCGAGGAGGCAAAGCTCGCGCTCAAGATCGGTGAGGTGAATATCGGCTTCCTGCCGACCGGCGCACAGGTGATCCGTACCTCGAAGATCGCCGAGGTGAAGAAGCCGAACCTGAACGAGAGCTTCTACATCATTCGCGACTACCCGCCGGACCACCCCGCCATCCTGCAGAAGCGTCCCTTCGTCGAGCCCAACAAATGGCCGCAGGGCCTGCCGGACTTTCGGGTTGCGACGGTCGCCTATTTCACGGCGATGGAGAGGCTGGCGCGACGACTGCTGCCGTCGGTGGCCACCGCGCTGGGGATGTCGCCCGACTATCTCGATCACGATTTTCGAGATCCCACCTGCACCCTACGGCTGATCCGCTACCAGCCGCAGCCGCCGGGGGAGGATGACCGTTTCGGCTTCGCCCCGCATATCGACACCAACCTGCTGACCTTCCTGGCACAGAGTGCGCTGCCCGGGCTTGAGGTCCGCACGCGCGAGGGAGAATGGCTGCGCCCGCCGGCCATCCCCGGCACCTTCGTGATCAACACCGCGGAGATGCTGGGGCGCTATTCCAACGACCGTTTCGCGCCGACGCCGCACCGGGTGGTCAACGCGAACGGCGAGATGCGCTACGCCATCCCCTTCTTCTTTGGCCCAGACAATGATGCGATGATCCGCCCGGTGCCGTCCTGTGTCAGCGCTGCCAATCCCAGCCGCTATGAGCCGCTGTTGTATGAAGACCACCGGCGGATGCTGAACCTCAGGAACTTCGCCCATCGCCAGGGACAGGCGACGCCGGCCGGCTAGGCCCTTCCGCGACTGCGCCGGCTGGGTCTAGTCTGTCCCAACGCTTAAACGCAGTTGGGGAAATCGCCATGGACGGCTTCGATATCGGCAGCATTCCCGCGCTTGCCGAAGAACACCGCATGGTGCGCGACCTGGTCGCGCGCTTTGTTGAGAAGGACCTAATGCCGTTGGAGCCGGCGGTGTTGAAGCGGGAGGCCAATGGCGAGCGCTATGGGCTGACGCCCGAGGAAGAGACCACGCTGCTGGCCAAGTGCAAGGAACTCGGCCTCTGGGGCCTCGACGTGCCGGAGCAGTTCGGCGGCGCCGACCTGCCGCTGGCCGCGCTGATGGCGGTCGAGGAGGAGATGGGCCGCACCGTCACCCCCTTCATTTTCCCCCCCGACAGCCCCAACCTCCATATGCTGCTGGCCGTAGCCAACGAGGAGCAGCGCAAAAAGTACCTTGAGCCCTATGCGCGTGGTGAGATGCGCAGCTCGATCGCTATCTCCGAACCCGGCGCCGGCGGCGACCCCGCGGGCATGACCACCCGTGCCGTGCAGGATGGTGAGGACTGGGTCATCAATGGTCGCAAGATCTGGGTCAGCGGCGTGCCGCGGTCTGATTTCATCATTCTCATGGCCCGGACTGGCGAGGGCAAGCGCGAGGAAGGCGTGACCGCCTTCATCATCGACCGCGGCACGCCCGGCTTCATCATCGAACGCGAGATTCCGATGATCGGCGGCCGGCGTACCTATGAGCTGGTCTTCGAGGATTGCCGCGTGCACCAGCGCCAGATCCTCGGTGCGCTTGGCCGCGGTTACGCGCCGATGCAGCTGCGCCTGAACGTCCGCCGCCTGCAGATGGGCGCGCGCTGCACCGGCATGGCCCGGCGTGGCCTCGACATGCTGATCGCGCACGCCAAGAACCGGACAACCTTCGGCGTGAAGCTTGCCGACCGTCAGGCGGTGCAATGGTGGATCGCCGATGCCGCGACCAAGATCCACATCGCCCGCCTGATGGTGCGCGACGCCGCCGCCAAGCTCGGCGCCGGGGAGGATGTGCGCAACGAGGCCTCCATGCTGAAGGTCTTCGCGACCGAGATGGCGCAGGAAGTGCTGGACCACGCCATGCAGACCCATGGCGCCATGGGCATGACAAAGGAGCTGCCACTGCAGCTGATGGCATCCCAGGTTCGGGTGCAACGGATCTACGAAGGCCCGACCGAGGTGCACAAGATGGCCATCGCGCGGCGCATGCTGAGGGCCGCGAAGTAGATGGCCGGCGGGTACAATGTCGGCGACCTCGTCGCCGAATTCCTCGCCCGCATCGGCGTGACGACCTGTTTTGGTATCGTCTCGGTCCACAATATTCCGATGCTGGACGGCATCGGCCGGCGCAACGCCATCCGCTATGTGATGGCACGCAACGAGATGGGCGGCGCCCATATGGCCGACGCCTATGCCCGCGTCGCCGGCCATCTCGGGGTACTGTTCTCCTCCACCGGGCCGGGGGCGGCAAATACCGTGGCCGGGCTGGTCGAGGCGCAGTTCGCGGGCAGCCCGGTGCTGCATATCACTGGCCAGACACCGACCCGCTTCATTGATCGCGACATGGGCAGCGTGCACGACGTGCCCGGCCAGACCGCCATGCTCGCCGCCGTCTGCAAGAGCGCCTATCGCGTCCGCTCGGCGGCGGAAGCGCTGGGCGTCCTGACGCGTGCGGCGACCGAGGCGCTGACGCCGCCGCGCGGGCCGGTTTCCATCGAGATTCCCATCGACATCCAGCGGACGGTGATCGAACGTCCCGCGCAGCTCGATACGCTGGTGCTGCCAATCCCGCCGGCGCTGGCGCCCGATGTGGCCGCGTTGGATGAGGCGGTGGAGATCCTGGTGCGGGCCAAGCGGCCAATGCTTTGGCTTGGTAATGGCGCCAAGGAGGCCGGCGCGGCGGCCATGCAGTTGATGGCGCTGGGCTTCGGCGCCGTCTCCTCCTGGAACGGCCGCGGCATCGTGCCGGAAGACCACCCGATGACGCTGGGCGGGCTGCACGGCAACGGCGCCCCGCGCGTGGTGACGTTCTATGAGGAGGTCGACGCCATGCTCGTCGTCGGCTCCAAGTTACGGGCGCATGAGACGCTGGAGCTGAACCTTAAGCTGCCGAAAACGCTGATTCAGGTGGATGTGAACCCAGCTGCCAATGGCCGGACCTATCCCAGCGCCTGCTTCGTGCATGGCGATGCGGCGCTGACCATGGCGGCGCTCGCTGAGCGGCTGCGCGGGCGCCTGCAGGTAGCGCCAGGCTATCCGGAGGATTTCGCGCGCATGAAGCGCGAAGCGGTGGCGGAATACTGCGCGACACTCGGCCCCTATCAGGATTTTCCGGCGTTGCTGCGTAGCGCCCTGCCACGTGAGGCGCTGTGGGTGCGCGACATCACCATCTCCAACTCCTCCTGGGGCAATCGCATCTTTCCGGTCTACGGGCCCCGCGATGCAGTGCACCCCGTCAGCGCAGCGATCGGACCCGGCTTGCCGCTTGGCATCGGCGCGGCGATGGCCGGCGGTGGCCGCAAGGCAATCGCCATGGTCGGCGATGGCGGTTTCGCGCTGAACCAGACCGAGCTCTGGACCGCCGTGCAGGAACGGGCGGAACTGATTATCATGGTGATGAACGACCGCGGCTACGGCGTGATCAAGCACATCCAGGGCGCGCTGCAGGACGGGCGGATGTTTTTTGCCGATCTGCAAGGGCCGGACCTGATGCAACTTGCCAAGATCGCGGGCTTACCGGGGTTCCGGGTTAGCCGGACAGAAGATCTTGGCGAGATCATCCGCCAAGCCGTTGCGACGCCTGGCCCCAGCCTGGTGGAAGTGGACATGACTGCGATCGGCGCCTTCCCGCCCTACGCACCCTATAACCGGATGGGGATCTACGCTTCAGGGGCCGACTAAGGCACTGGCCAGGAACAGCGGGTCGGGTTGATAACGGGAGGCTCGGTCACTTTCGACGTTTGGTTTTTCTTGGTCTGATGAGGAGCGCATCTGACAAGCATGCAATTCGATGAAATCCTAACCTTTGTTGGCTTCATGCTGCCTTGCGTCCTGGCGGCGTCGAGCGGCGCTTTTTTTCGACCCGAGAGCTGGTATCGAAGCCTCTCCAAGCCGCGCTGGAATCCACCCGATTGGCTCTTCCCGCCCGCCTGGACGGTCCTTTTCGTGATGATCGCTGTGGCTGGTTGGCTGGTCTGGCGCGCTGCCGGCTTGGCAGGCGCGGCTGGAGCGCTAACGATCTGGCTGGTCAGCCTGGCACTCAACGGCGCTTGGTCCTGGCTCTTTTTCGGCCGCAAGCGCATGGGCTGGGCATTTGCGGAGCTAGTGCTCCTCTGGCTGTCTATCGTCGCCACCATCCTCGCTTTCGCGCCGCATAGCGCGACAGCGGCGTGGCTCCTGGTGCCCTATCTTGCTTGGGTGACGTTCGCGGGTGCGCTGAATTTTACGCTATGGCGACTGAACCGCGACCGCGCCCCTGCCTGACCCGCCGGCTTGGAACCAAGCCGTGGTCAGCGATCAGGCAGCGGGGCATCGTTGGTTTCTGACCCCGCCCGAGGATGCGCACGTCGCCAAGTTGCCAGCAGCGCCGCCGCGTCCACCGCCGTGTAGCGCTGAGTTGTCGAGAGGCTGGCATGTCCGAGAAGTTCCTGGATTGCCCGCAGATCCGCCCCTCCGCCGAGCAAATGAGTGGCGAAGGAATGTCTGAGCGCGTGCGGTGTCGCATGCTCCGGCAGGCCGGCGAGCTGGCGATAGGTCCGCAGGGTCTTCTGAGCCACTGCGGGGTTCAACTGCGCGCCGCGAGCACCCATGAATAGGGGTGCGTCCGGCATCGCTCCGTGGCGAAACCGCAGGTAAGCCGCAATCGCTTCGCGTACAGCAGGAAGAACTGGTACCAAGCGGGGTTTAGCGCCTTTGCCAAGGACCCGAAGCGCCTCCGTTCCGCCTGGGAGCGGGGCGTCGCGCATCGTAAGCGCCAGGGCCTCGCCGAGTCGTAAACCGCATCCATAGAGCAGCGTGAATAGGGCGACATCGCGCGCCTGCTGCTCGGCTGGCCGTTCCGCCCTTTGAGGATCGTGGATGCTGCCTGCTGTGCTTACAGCCTCCCTCGCTTGGGCGGCCGTCAGGGCGCGTGGTACTGGCGGCTTAGGTCGCGGCCCTCGGATGCTGCCGAGCGCGACCGGGTCCAGCCCTTCGGTGCGGGCGAGAAAGCGAAGAAAGCTGCGTACGGCAGCGAGTTGGCGAGCCCGGGTCGCGGGTCCGACCCCGGTCGCGGCGCGATAGGCAAGGAAGCCACGAAGATCGGCCGCCGTGAGCCCAGCCAGCGCAGCGAGATCGGGCTCCTCGCCCAGATGTCCCCGCAGGAAGCCCAGGAAGTCGGATAAATCCCGGCCGTAGGCGGCGATCGTATGGGGGCTCGCTCGGCGTTCTCGTGCCAGCCAATCCAGGAATGCGCCGCGCGCCGCGCCGGCGCTCATCGGGCCAGGGCCGCGGCTACGGCGCGGCCGAGGAAACTCAAAGTCGCAGCGCTTTGACGCGCCGGCAGCGCCTGCGCATCACGGGCGCCAAGCGCAAGTAACCAGGACTGGCCGGTCAAGACTGGCACCCGAACCAGGGCGTCGCGCGCAACGAGCGACGCCGCTTCAGCATGGAGCAAAGGAATATCGGTCGGATTTTGACGCACCAACGCATCGCGCCCTTCGGAGAGGAGGCGCCTGATCGTACCACGCGGCAGCAGCAATACTCCGGAACGATCCGGCATTTCGCCCAGCAGGGTACACGCTTCAAGGCCGAGCAATGCGGGGAATTCCTGGGTGACCGTCTCCACTACATCAGTACAGCGCACCAGCGCCAGGACGGCCAGGCGGACGCGGGAATTCAGCCCCTGGCCCGCACGACCAGCGACAGCAGCGGCATTGATTTCTGCTTCGAGCCCCTGGGCTCGCCGCCGCTCGGCGCCGAGCATGGCTGCCATATGATCCGCGATGCGTTCGTCGTGAATGCGGCGCGGTGGCTCCAAGGCCCTGAATAAATGCAATCGTTCCGCAAGAAAGCGTGGATTGGCAACAAGATATGCCTCAACCGCCTCGGGGCTCGGCGGCGTCTCGCTGACCGCCAAGTTTGGCTCGCGGTCGGCGACGGGAGCGGTCACAGAATCGATTGGCCCGTCTTCTTCCAATCCGCCAGAAACGCATCCAGTCCGCGATCGGTGAGCGGATGCTTGAACAATTGACGGATCACCGCTGGGGGCAGAGTGGCGACCTGGGCGCCAAGTTTCGCGCTGGTCAGCAAATGCATCGGATGCCGGATCGAGGCGACCAGCACCTCGGTTTTCAGATGCGGGTAGTTCCGATAGATCTGAACAATATCGGCGATCACCGCCATGCCATCCTGGCCCATATCGTCCACCCGGCCCACGAAGGGCGAGACATACGCCGCGCCGGCTTTGGCTGCGAGCAATGCCTGGTTGGCCGAGAAGCAGAGCGTGACGTTTACCTGGGTCTTCTCATTGGCCAGCGTTCGGCAGGTGTGGAGCCCGGCCTCGGTCAATGGGACCTTCACGGCGACGTTCTTGGCGATATCCCGGAGATAACGACCTTCTGCCAGCATCCCGGCATAATCCGTCGCTGTGACCTCGGCCGAGACGGGCCCCGGCGTGATGGCACAGATTTCCGCTATGACCTCGGCCATTTTGCGCCCGGACTTGGCGATCAAGCTGGGGTTGGTGGTAACACCATCGACCAGCCCCGTTGCTGCCAGTTCACGGATTTCCTGAACCTCGGCGGTATCGACGAAGAACTTCATGGCAGAACTATCCTTGGCGAAACACGAGACGCGGAGGCAGGCTCGCGCAATGGCATTGAAAGCTAGCCGCAAAACCTTGGTTTGGGAACGCTTGTTGGCATGATGGACGCGAGCTCCCCAGCTTCTCCGGAGAACGTGCGGGTTCTGCTGCCGCTACCTTTGGCGGGGGCCTATGACTATGCAGTGCCCGCTACGCTTGCCGTCGCGCCCGGCGATTTTGTCGTGGTGCCGCTCGGCTCGCGCGAGGTTATCGGCGTGGTCTGGGACATGGCTTCCACCGAGCGGCCGGCTGTGGCGCGGCTGAAGCCGATTCGTGCGCGCCTTGCGGCAACGCCCATGACCTCAAGCTTACGACAATTCGTCGATTGGGTAGCGAACTATACGCTCAGCCCGCCGGGGGCTGTGCTGCGGATGGCAATGAGCGTGCCGGCGGCACTGGAGCCGCCCGCACCGCAGGCTGGCTGGACGCTCCCACCGCCAGGAGGAAATGCTCAACCGCGCTTGACCCCGGAGCGACGGAAGGTCCTGGCGGCGTTGGCCCCGGGTAGCGTTATGGCTGGCGCGTCCCTTGCGGCGCGGGCTGGCGTTTCAAGTGCTGTCCTGCGCGGCATGGCTGACGCCGGGTTGCTACGGCCTGCATTGCTGCCCTGGCGAAGCCCTTTCCCGTCTCCGGATCCGGCCTATCCCGGTCCCGAGCTGGCCGGTGTCCAGCGTGAGGCAGCGGCGCGATTGGCCACGGCGGTCGCTGCGAAGCGATTCGGCGTTACCTTACTGAGCGGCGTCACCGGCTCCGGCAAGACGGAGGTCTATCTGGATGCGATCGCCGAGGCATTGCGGGCGGGGCGCCAAGCGCTGGTGCTGTTGCCGGAAATTGCCCTGTCCGCGCAGTGGCTGGAACGGTTCAAGGCCCGCTTCGGTGTGGCGCCAGCGCTCTGGCATTCCGAAATCGGCGCGGCGACACGGCGGGTTACCTGGCGAGCGGTCGCGGAGGGCGGGGCAACGGTCGTGGTCGGCGCCCGCAGCGCCCTATTCCTGCCATTTCCCGATCTTGGCTTGATTATCGTCGATGAGGAGCACGAAAGCGCCTTTAAGCAAGAAGAGGGCGTCGTCTATAACGCTCGCGACATGGCTGTCGTGCGCGCGCGCTTGGCAGGCGCAGCTTGCGTTTTGGTCAGTGCGACACCCTCTCTCGAAAGCCTGACAAATGCGGAGACCGGTCGCTACGTCCTGGTTCATCTTCCGGTGCGACATGGTGGCGCAACGCTGCCTGCGGTGGCCACTATCGACATGCGGCGCCACCCGCCGGAGCGGGGACGCTTCCTGTCGCCGTTGCTGATCGCCGCGGTCAGCGAAACACTGGCCCGCGGCGAGCAGGCGATGCTCTTCCTAAATCGTCGCGGCTATGCACCGCTGACACTTTGCCGGCACTGTGGCCATCGTCTGCGTTGTCCGAACTGCACCGCCTGGCTGGTCGAACATCGCGCGCATCGCCGCCTGCAATGCCATCATTGCGGTCACACCGAAGCTCCACCCGAAGCCTGTCCCGAATGTGGTACGGCGCAGGCTTTGGTTGCCGTCGGCCCAGGCGTTGAGCGGGTGACAGAAGAGGCGAGTGCGCTCTGGCCTGAAGCTCGGCGCATCATCATGGCCAGCGATACCTTGCCCGGGCCGGCGGCTGCTGGGGCGGCGGCAGCAGCGATCGAGCGGCGGGAAGTCGACCTCATCATCGGCACGCAGATTGTCGCAAAGGGGTGGCATTTTCCTTTTCTCACCCTGGTTGGAGTTGTCGATGCCGATCTCGGGCTCGCGGGCGGCGATCTGCGAGCGGCAGAACGAACGGTGCAATTGCTGCACCAGGTGGCCGGCCGCGCTGGCCGCGCCCAAGCCCCTGGGCACGTGCTGTTGCAGAGCTTCTCACCCGAACATCCCGTCATGCAGGCTTTGGTCAGCGGCGACCTCGACGCTTTTATGCGGGCCGAGGCCGCGCTCCGCCAACCAGGACACTGGCCGCCCTTCGGCCGATTGGCGGCGCTCATCGTGAGTGCCGAGGACGAACGCATGGCCGATCGGACGGCGCGTGACCTTGGCCTTGCAGCGCCCGCGGGCGAGGGCGTGCAGGTCTTGGGACCTGCGCCGGCACCGCTTGCTCTGTTGCGCGGTCGGCATCGTCGTCGGCTGCTGCTGAAGACCCGGCGCGATATCGCCGTGCAACCGCTGCTGCGCGAATGGTTGGCCCGGGTGACTTTGCCGTCCGGAGTGAGGGTCCAAGTCGACGTTGACCCGATAGGTTTCCTATAATTCCTTTCACACACGGCAGGTCAACTCGGCTCACCTACCGCGATTGCGGAGTTGCAAATCACATGGTAAAGCCCGGGCATCGAGATTGGGGTGACCATCCTCGGGTTCCTTTCATGGCGCCCCTAGGACCCGTCTGGGTGCGTTGAACACATTTGTAGGACCGGGACCGCTCGTGGCCTCTGCTGAGACCCACTCCACCGCCGCATCCATCCCCACGGGCGTGTCCGAGCGCTACGCGCTCGCTATGCTTTCGCTCGCCGAAGATCGGCGCCAAGCCGATCCAGGGGTGGTCGATCGGATAGCTGGAGACCTTGATCGTCTTGTCACGCTGTGGCGCGAAGATGCTGGGTTCCGCGCCTTCGTCGCCGATCCGCGACTGGATTCCGCCTCTCAACGACGGGGTGCCTTCGCCGTTTTGGAGCGGGCCGCGATCGGTTCTGAGGTACGCAATCTGGTGGGTGTGTTGATCGGCAACCGGCGGCTGTCCCAACTGCCGCAGGTTGCGGCTGCTTTTGGTCGGGAACTGGCCGTGCGGCGGGGCCAGCAGTCCGCGGATGTGACCAGCGCGCATGCGCTGACGGACACGCAGCGTGCGCAGATCGCCGCGCGCCTTACCGAAGCTGGATATTCCGGCATTCGTCTTACTGAGCATGTGGATTCTTCGATCCTCGGCGGGCTGATCGTTCGGATCGGGTCTCGGCTCTACGACAACAGCATCAAATCCAAGCTGCAGCGCCTGCAGTACGCCATGAAGGGGGCCGCCTGATATGGACATCCGTCCCGCCGAGATCTCGGAAATCCTCAAGCAGCAGATTGCTGGCTTCGACTCCGAGGCCAACGTCTCTGAGGTCGGCACCGTGCTGACCGTCGGCGACGGTATTGCCCGCGTCTACGGCCTGCAGAACGTCATGGCCGGTGAGCTGGTCGAGTTTCCCGGTGCTGGCCTGAAGGGCATGGCGCTGAACCTCGAGACTGACAATGTCGGTATTGTTATTTTCGGTGACGACCAGAACATCCGCGAGGGCGATACGGTGCAGCGCACCGGCTCCATCGTCGACGTCCCTGTCGGCCGCGGCCTGCTGGGCCGCGTGGTCGACGGGCTCGGCAACCCCATCGACGGCAAGGGTCCGATCCAGGCCGAGAAGCGCATGCGTGTCGAAGTGAAGGCCCCCGGCATTATCCCGCGCAAGTCGGTGCATGAGCCGATGCAGACCGGCATCAAGGCAATCGACGCTTTGATCCCTATCGGCCGCGGCCAGCGGGAGCTGGTGATCGGCGATCGGCAGACCGGCAAGACTGCCGTCATCATCGACACGATTATTAACCAAAAATCGATCAACGCGTCTAGCGATGAGAGCAAGAAGCTCTACACCATCTATGTGGCGATCGGTCAGAAGCGCTCCACCGTCGCCCAGCTGGTGAAGACGCTGGAGGAACAGGGCGCGCTTGAATATTCGATCATCGTTGCCGCCACTGCCTCTGATCCGGCGCCGATGCAGTTTCTGGCGCCCTACACCGGCTGCACTATGGGTGAGTATTTCCGCGACAACGGCATGCACGCTGTCATCTTCTACGACGACTTATCCAAGCAGGCCGTTGCCTATCGTCAAATGTCGCTGTTGCTGCGTCGCCCGCCGGGCCGCGAGGCCTATCCGGGTGACGTCTTCTACCTGCACTCGCGCCTGCTTGAGCGTGCGGCGAAGATGAACGACGATTTCGGCAACGGCTCCCTCACCGCGCTGCCGGTGATCGAGACACAGGCGGGTGACGTGTCCGCCTATATCCCGACCAATGTCATCTCCATCACCGACGGCCAGATTTTCTTGGAGACTGAGCTGTTCTTCAAGGGTATCCGCCCGGCGGTGAATGTCGGCCTCAGTGTCTCGCGCGTCGGATCGGCCGCGCAGATCAAGGCGATGAAGCAGGTGGCTGGTAAAATTAAGCTGGAGCTGGCGCAGTACCGCGAGATGGCGGCCTTCGCGCAGTTCGCTTCCGACCTCGACGCCTCGACCCAGGCACTGCTCGCACGAGGCGCCCGGCTGACCGAGCTGCTGAAGCAGCCGCAGTTTAAGCCGGTACCGGTCGAAGAGCAGGTGGTGTCGATTTTTGCGGGTACGCGCGGCTATCTCGACAAGTTGCCGGTCAACGCGGTTGGTGAGTACGAGCGACGCATGCTGTCTGAGCTAAAGGCCACCAAGCCCGAGCTGATCGAGGCGATCCGGACAGAGCGCGAGATCAAGAAGCCGACCGAGGACGGGCTGATCGCCTTCCTTGACGGCTTCACCAAGTCCTTCGCAGCCTGAGCCCCGCCGGGACGGGCGAGCCGAAGAGGGACGATAGATGGCCTCGTTGAAGGACTTGCGTGGGCGGATCAACAGCGTCAAGTCGACGCGTAAGATCACCCAGGCGATGAAGATGGTGGCCGCGGCCAAGCTGCGGCGTGCTCAGGCGCAGGCCGAGGCGGCACGCCCCTATGCCGAGCGGATGGAGACGATCCTCGCTTCCCTCGGCCGAACTGTGGCTGGCTCTCCCACTGCGCCACGCATGCTGGTGGGTACTGGCGCTGAACGGGTCCACCTGCTGGTCGTTGTGACCGCGGATCGCGGCCTGGCCGGCGCCTTTAACACGAATGTCGGTCGTCTTGCCCGGGCGCGCATCCGCGCCCTCGAAGAGGCTGGCAAGGTGGTCAAGGTGCTGACGGTCGGGCGCAAGGGCGCCTCTTTCCTGCGGCGCGATTACGCTAGCCGGATCGTTGGCGAAATCACCTTCATGGGAAAGAAGCGGATCGAGTTCTCGGACGCCGAGGCGGTGGCGAAGCGCGTTAACACCATGCTGGAGAACGGTGAATTCGACGTCTGTTCGGTGGTCTATAATCGCTTCCAGAGCGTGATCAGCCAGATCCCGACCGACCAACGGCTTATCCCAGCGCCCATGCCGGAAGCGGCCGCCGCTGCCCCTGGCGCGGAGGCGCAGTACGAATACGAGCCGGACGAGGAAGGCATTCTCGCCACACTCTTGCCCCGTAACTTGGCCATCCAGATGTACCGCGCGCTGCTGGAAAGCACCGCCGGTTTTTATGGCAGCCAGATGACGGCAATGGATAACGCCACGCGCAACGCGGGCGATATGATCAACAAGTTGACCCTGAACTACAACCGCACCCGCCAGGCCAACATCACCCGAGAGCTGATCGAGATCATCTCCGGTGCCGAGGCTGTCTGAGGAGCTATAGTCGATGAAGAACAATGTCGGGCAGATCGCCCAGGTTCTCGGTGCTGTCGTGGACGTGCAGTTCCCGGGCGAACTGCCGAACATGTTGAATGCGCTGACCACGAAGAACGGCGACAACACGCTGGTTCTCGAAGTCGCCCAACATTTGGGCGAGCGCACCGTGCGCTGTATCGCCATGGACATGACCGACGGCCTGGTGCGTGGCCAGGAAGTGGTCGACACCGGCGCTGGCATCTCGGTGCCAGTGGGTGTCGGTACGCTCGGCCGCATCCTCAACGTGATCGGCGAGCCGATCGACGAGCGCGGTCCGGTTCCACACGACAAAACTTACACCATCCACCGCAGCGCGCCGACCTTCGACGAGCAGTCGACCAGTGCTGAGATTCTGGTCACGGGCATCAAGGTGGTGGATTTGCTGGCCCCCTACCTGAAAGGCGGCAAGATCGGGCTGTTCGGCGGCGCCGGCGTGGGCAAGACGGTGACCATCCAGGAACTGATCAACAACATCGCGAAGGCGCATGGCGGCGTGTCCGTCTTCGCCGGTGTCGGCGAGCGGACGCGCGAGGGCAACGATCTCTACCACGAGATGGTCGATGCTGGGGTCATCAAGCTCGGTGACAACACCACCGAAGGCTCTAAGGTTGCGCTGGTCTATGGTCAGATGAACGAACCGCCGGGCGCCCGCGCCCGTGTCGCGCTCTCCGGCCTCTCGATTGCAGAATATTTCCGTGATGAGCAGGGTCAGGACGTTCTGTTCTTCATCGACAACATCTTCCGCTTCACGCAGGCGGGCGCTGAGGTCTCGGCGCTGCTTGGTCGTATTCCCTCAGCGGTCGGGTATCAGCCGACCCTGGCGACCGACATGGGCGCATTGCAGGAACGCATTACCTCGACGAAGAAAGGCTCGATCACGTCGGTGCAGGCGATCTACGTGCCGGCTGACGATCTGACCGACCCGGCACCGGCCACTTCCTTCGCCCACCTCGATGCGACGACCGTGCTCAACCGCTCGATCGCCGAACTCGGCATCTTCCCGGCGGTGGATCCGCTGGACAGCACCAGCCGTGGGCTCGACCCGCGGATCGTTGGCGAGGAGCACTACCGGGTCGCCCGTGAGGTGCAGCGCATCTTGCAGACCTACAAGTCGCTGCAGGATATCATTGCCATCCTTGGCATGGACGAACTTTCGGAAGAGGACAAGATGATCGTGGCGCGCGCGCGCAAGATCCAACGCTTCCTCAGCCAACCCTTCCACGTTGCCGAGGTCTTCACAGGTTCGCCCGGGGTCTTCGTCAAGCTCGAGGACACGATCCGCAGCTTCGCCGGAATCGTCTCTGGCGAATATGATCATCTGCCAGAAGCCGCCTTTTATATGGTTGGAACGATCGATGAGGCTGTGAAGAAGGGCGAGAGCCTGAAGGCGGCCGCCTAAACAGCGGGTCCAAGGAAGGCAGGGAAACCGAGATGGCCACTTTTCTTCTCGAACTCGTATCGCCCGAGCGCCTCTTGCTCTCTCGTCAGGTCGAGATGGCTACGATCCCGGCTGCCGAGGGCGAAATGGGCGTCCTGCCGGGCCATTCGCCGATGGTCGTCACACTCCGCGGCGGTGTGATCAGCGTGCGCGAGAATGGCCAGGAAATGGACAAGCTTTTTATTGGTGGCGGCTTCGCTGAAGTCTCACCGGGACGCGTTACGGTCCTGGCGGATGAGGCGACCCCACTCGCTGAACTTTCTCGAGCGACGGCTGAAAAGCGCATTAAGGACGCTGAGGCTGCAATAGCAGAAATCTCCGCCGATGATGCGGAAACGAAGCGAGATGCCGCACTGGCCCGCTTGCTATCAGCACGTGCCATGCTGGCAGCAGCGCAAGCGGCCTAATACAACGTCCTCATCAAGAGACTGGAGGGATGGTGCAGGGGCAGCACCTCTGCGAAAATCCGGCCTCAGGAGCGCATTGCCGCTTGAAACCACCGTCTTGCGACAGAAAATCTTCTAAATCCGTTGATCGTACTGGCCCTTCGTATTGAGGGGCGTGCGTTGACGCTGTAGATCGCTGACGGGGATAGCGGGAACTCGATGAAGCATTGGCGTGTCGATCAAATAGGCTGGGACCAATTCGCCCCTGATAAGGTCGATCCTCGTGTCGTGCCCTTGGTCAAGGCCGCCGCTATGGTTGAGCGGAATGGCGATGACTACGCCATTTATCTCAAGCGCGTCTTTCATGATGATCCTGCCTTTCAGCAGGCCGCGGACGGCTGGGCGATTGAGGAAGTTCAGCACGGAGACGCGCTTGGACGCTGGGCTAGCTTGGCCGATCCCAATTGGGACTATGCGGCGGCGTTCTCTCGTTATCGTGCTGGCTATCGTATCCAACTGGATGCTGATGCTTCGATACGCGGTTCGCTGACCGGCGAGTTAATCGCTCGCTGCATGGTAGAGACAGGGACAAGCAGTTACTATACCGCGCTGGGCGAAGGGACAGCAGAGCCTGTCCTTAAACAAATCTGCAGGCTCATAGCGGCCGATGAGTTTCGGCACTTCAAACTGTTCTACGATTACATGAAAAGGTATCTGGCGCGCGAAGATCTGTCTTTTCTGCAGCGCCTGAAGGTCGCAGCTGGTCGGATCGGCGAAACCGAGGATGATGAACTCTCCTTCGCCTACCATTGCGCCAATGAGGATGCGGGTTTCAGCTATGCTCATGACCGCTGTCTCGCGCATTACATGGCGGGTGCAATGGCCTTTTACCGCTACCGTCACATCGAACGTGGTATGGGAATGGCCTTCAAGACGATCGGGTTGGAGCCACGAGGCCGGTTATCCGACCTCGCGGCGCGCGGCGCCTGGCGTCTGTTGCAGTGGCGTCGCGACCGGTTTCAGGGCACGCTGGCTAAGGCATACGCGCCGGCGCCTCCGCCCCTCGTCCGGGCGGCTTGACCCTGGCTGCGACCGAACCCACCGGCCGATCGCAGCTTTTGCCACGTACACGACTGATTATTGTGCCGAGGCTGTGAAGGCGAAATTCTCGTAGTTGTTCTCGGCGATTCGGAACCATTGGAACTGCTCGTCGCGGTAGACCTTGTAGCTAGCCCAGACTTTCTTGAACCGCGGGTTTTGTGCGGCCGTCTCGTCATAAAGCTCGCCAGAGGCCTTCCAAGCGGCGGTCAGGATCTCGCGGGGCCAAGACCGCAAGACCGCCCCGCCGGCTATCAGCCGACGCAAGGCCTTCGGATTATTGTCGTCATAGCGCGAAGCCATGTTCAAGGTCGCCTCGCCACAGGCGACCTCCAAGATATTCTTGTAGGTATCGGGCAGGCTGTCCCAGTTTTTCTGGTTGATCATCAAGATACCGCGCGATGACCCTTCCCAAAACCCGGGGGCGTAATAGTACTTCGCGATCCGTGCGAAGCCGAGCTTCTCATCGTCATAAGGGCCGATCCACTCGGCAGCGTCGATGGTGCCGCGCTCGAGTGCCGGGTAAATGTCCGGTCCAGCGATCTGCGTCGGCGACGCGCCGAGCTTGGCGAAGAGATGCCCCGCGAAGCCAGAGATGCGGAACTTAAGGCCCTGCAGATCTTTTAGACTTTTGATTTCCTTTCGGAACCAACCGCCCATTTGGGTACCGGTATCGCCGAAGGGGATTCCTGTAACGTTATAATCGCGCAGCAACTCGGCGAGTAGGGCATTGCCACCACCCTCCCGCAGCCACGCCGTCGTCTGGCGCATGTTCATGCCGAAGGGAATCGCGGCAAAGGGGGCGAAGGCCGGGTCCTTTCCCACATAGTAGAGCGTCGCCGTCTGGCCACATTCAACGGTGCCATTTTGTACTGCGTCCAATACTTGGAGCGCAGGCACGATTTCGCCCGCTGCGAAAGTGCGGATCTGGAAGCGGTTGTTGGTCATCTCGGCAACGCGTTTCGAGAGGTACTCGATGCCGCCGTAGAGAATATCGAGATTTTTTGGGAAGCTGCTGGGGCAACGCCAGCGAATTTCCGGGTTTTCGATCTGGGCAAGCGCCGGGGTGGCGAGCGCCGGCGCCGTCGCGGCAGTACCGAGCAGGATGCGGCGATTCATGATGGGTTCTCCCTGAGCCGGCTTCGTGAGCGACCGACTGAGACAACGATGCACTTTACCCTAGGGGCGGACAAGCGTCCCCGAACCGGCACATCGCCTGGGGCAGGTGATCCGGTCAGACGGGATCGTCCGACCGGATCACCTGCCCAGGCACTCCCCAGGCTGGCGCCGGCCCGCAGTGCAGCGCGGCGGGAAAGGCGGAGTTGTCTTAAGCGTTCCAGGCCACCCGCTTGCTGATCTGTTCGGCTCCGAAAGAGAGAATATCCAGGTTGCGGCGTGAGCTCTATTGCGGGTGCCAACGGATTTTCGGATTCTGTGTCCGTGCAATGGCCGGGGCTGCAAGCGTCACGGGGGGGGGCGCCGCAACGGCACTGAGGGCAAGACGTCTTTGCAACACTCTCGTTCCTTAGAAGGGCGAGATAGCGATCAGCCCATTGGCAAGCGGCTAGCCAGGCGGACAAGCCGGCCCTAGCGGCCGCGCAGCGGAATCTCCCGCAGCCGCAGAGCGGCTAACAAACATAGCCCCGCGATTCCGGCGGCGGCCAGGAAGACAAGGCGGAACGCTGCCCAGGCCGCCTCCGGATCGGCGTGGCGATCTGATGGGAGTTGTCCCAGGAGGAGCCCAGAGAGGAGGGCGACCCCAAAGGCCCCGGCCATGAGGCGGAAGAACATCATGCTCGCGACCGCGATACCGCCTTCGCGGGGATCGACCGCATTTTGGATGGTCGCTGTGATGGGGGAGAACTGGCAACCGAACCCAAGGCCAAGCACAAGCGTAACCACAGCGTCCTGCATGACCGAGCGACCCAGACCGAGCCAGGCTAGGAGGAGACACATGATGACCGCCGTACTGGTACCAAGCAGGGGGAGGAAGCGGTACCGACCGGTCCGGGTTAGGGCCTGCCCTGCAAGGTAGCTACCGAGGACATTGCCAAGCGTCAGCGCGATCATCCGCGCGCCAGACTGTTGCGCAGATAAACCGGTTACCAGCTGGTAGTAGAGCGGTACGAGCACCACGAGCGCCATCATCACCATCGAAGCGAGCGAGGTGATGCAGATTGCTGTGGTGAAAATATCGTTGCGAAACAGATGGAGCGGCAACATCGGCTGGCTCACGGCCCGTTCTTGCAAGATCAACCCGACAAGACCGATACCGCCGAGCGCGAAGCAGCCCCAGGCCCCCGGCGAAAACCAGTTTCCGTCGCGCTGCACCAGTGTGATGCCGATCAGGACCGGTGTGCAGGCAAGCACGATCAGCACCGCGCCGAGCCAATCGATTTTTGCTGGCCGGCCGGGCCGCGGCAAGCGGCGGAGCTGAAACCAAGTGGCGGCGAAGGCGGCGACCCCAAGCGGCAGGTTAATCCAGAAGATCCAGTGCCAGGATAAGGCATCCACGAAAAAACCGCCGAGGATGGGGCCTGAAATATTGGCCACCGCGAAGGCCGAGGAGAGATAGCCCTGCACGCGGCCGCGCTCGCGTGGCGGCAGGATGTCGCCGACCACTGCCAGAGAAATCGCCCGCAGGCCGCCGCCGCCAAGACCTTGGATAATCCTCGTTACAATCAACATCGCCATCGAATTGGCAAGCGCCGAAAGGGCGGCGCCAAGCACGAAGAGGCTGATTGAGACCAGGAGTACCGGCCGGCGACCATAGAAGTCGGATAAGCGGCCATAGATCGGCGTACTGACGGTCGTGGCGATCAAATATGCCGAGATCACCCAGGGCATCAGCTCCCAGCCGCCGAGATCGGTTGCAATCGCCGAAAGCGCGGTGGCGACGATGGTCTGGTCGAGTGAGGAGAGGAAAAGCGCCAGCATCAAACCAGCGATGATGCTGCGCACCTCTCGTGGGCTGAAACGGGTGTGGCTGGCCTCGTCTGACACCGCGAAAGGCTATCCCCGGGCGACCCCGGGCGGAACCGCTCGAGGTCTGGTCAGGTCAGTGCCAGGGCAATATCCGATCAGATGGACGGACCTGACCGGATCCCTTGCTCCAGAAATTTTTTATCCTGGAGCAGGTAACCACCGTCCTGTTGAATCACCTCGTGGTCCACCAGGACGGAGCCTGCTCCAGCGTTAGCTCTGCGCCGCCATCGGGTAGGCGAAGTTCTCGTAGGCGTTCTCCGCCACGCGGAACCACTGGAACTGCTCGTTCCGGAAGGTCCGGTAGTTGTCCCAGACCTTCTTGAAGTTAGCGTTCTTGCTGGCGAGCTCGTCGTAGAGCCCGTGCGATTCACGCCAGGCGGCCTGCATCACCTCGCGCGGCCAGGCGCGCAGCTGGGCGCCGCCGGCGATCAGGCGGCGCAGCGCAGGCGGGTTCCACGCGTCGTAGCGGGCGTTCTGGTCGGTATCAATCTCGGCCAGCGCGACCTCGACCGCGACCTTGTAGGAGGCCGGCAGCGCATTCCAGGCCTGCTTGTTGGCGATGAAGCCGCCCATCGAGTTCGGCTCCCAGAAGCCGGGCGCGTAGTAGAAGCGCGCGATCTTGTTGAGGCCGAGCTTCTCGTCGTCGTACGGCCCGATGAACTCGGCCGCGTCGATGACGCCCCGCTCGAGCGAGGGGTAGATGTCGCCCGGCGCGATCTGCGTCGGCACCGAGCCGAGCCGCTCGAAGACCAGGCCGGCGAGGCCGGCGATGCGGAACTTCAGGCCCTTCAGGTCGTCGACGGTGCGGATCTCCTTGCGGAACCAGCCGCCCATCTGGGTGCCGGTGTCGCCGAAGTTCATGAAGATGCAGTTGAACTGGTCGAACATCTCGTTCGCCAGCTTCAGCCCGTCGCCGTAGCGCATCCAGGCCGCCATCTGCCGGCGGTTCATGCCCATCGGCACGCAGGTGAAGAAGGCGAGTGCTGGCTCTTTGCCGTAGTAGAACAGTGCGGGGCTGTGGCCGCACTCCACCGAGCCCTGCTGCACGGCATCGAGCACCTGCAACGAGGGCACGATCTCGCCGGAGGGGAAGGGCGTGATACGGAACTTGCCATCGGTTAGCTCTGCCACGCGCCGGCCGAGCCGCTCACAGCTGCCGTACAGCACATCGAGGTTGCGTGGGAAGGAGCTCGGCATGCGCCACCGGATTTCGGGGTTGGCTTGCGCGATGGCCGGCGTGGCCAGGGCGGCCATGGTGGCGGTGCCGCTACCGGCGGCAATGAACAGTCGGCGATCCATACGTTATGCCTCCCATGATCAAACTTCGGCGTCAGGCCGAGTTGATTTCTAATGCGCCATCTAGGGAGAAAAGAAATTTCCTTCAAGACCCTGGATACGCATGATTTAACCAAACGATGCTCGCCTTTGCCTGCGCTAAAGACCCAGGCCGAACCTCCATGCTCAGGGCGGCGCGCTTAGCTTGCGTTCGACCATGGCACGCCAAGGGACTCCCGGCGGCGCGTCGGCGAGCAGCGCCTGCCAGATGCGCCGGGCATTCGCCGGGCGGCCGGCCCGCTCCTCTGCTAACCCTGAGAGGAAGCGCAGCCCGATATGCTGCGGTGCCTGGGGCAAGGCCTCGGCGAGCAGCGCCACAGCTGCCTCGGTCTGGCCGTCCTCCAGAAGTACCTGGGCCAGTTGACCCACGACATCCGGCTCGAAGCGCAACGCTAGGGCGTGGCGATAGGCCTCAGCGGCTGCACCCAGTTGGTTGCGGCTCCGCTCGGCATTGCCAATCAGCAGCCAGCCTTCGAGGGTCCGCGGATCATTCACGGGCAACTTGGCCAACTGGGCCCTGACCTGGGCGATCATGGTCGCCTCCTGGCCGCTCTCCGCCAATCGGGTGGCGAGGCTTGCCGATGGCATTTCCGGAATGCCGTTCCACCAATAGAGCCCACCGGCCAGGAGTGGCACGGCGGCCAGCGTAACCGCCAAAACAAGCCGGCCGAGCCGGCCATCCCGCGGTGCGTCAAGTGGCGCCGCGAGCAGGCGGCGTTGGACTTCGAGCGTTGCCATCTGCGCCCCCACCGCGTCTAGCCGACCGGCGGTCTCTTCGCGTTTGAGTTCCGCCAACTGCGCGCGATAGAAAGCAAGATCTGCCGCGTTCCGGCCGCGCTGCTGGGGCGTTGCGAACAGTGCCGCGCCGACCGGCAGCAGGGCCGCAATAGCCAGTAGGCAGATCGGTAACCAGACCGACAGCATCACTGAGCGTCCTGCTCAAGCTCGACAAGGCGTGCTCGCTCGGCGGCGGATAGCGGGGGTAGTATGGACGCCGCACCGCTTCGGCGCCGCGCCACCATGATAAGCGTCGCGCCCAGCCCAAGTGCGATTACCGGCATCGCCCAGAGCGCCAGGGTCGTCAGTCTGACGGGAGGGCGCAGAAGGACAAAGTCGCCGTAGCGATCGTGCAGATATCCCATGATTTCACGATCAGTGCGGCCTGTTGCCACCTGCTCACGAACAATACGTCGCAGGTCACGTGCCAGATCGGCATCGCTATCCTCTATCGACTGGTTCTGGCAGACCATGCAGCGAAGTTCGCGACCGAGCACGCGCGCACGTTCTTCCTGCGCCTGATCACGTAACATATCGGCTGGATCGCTCACCGCTGCTTTGGCGGTGGTGGCGAGCAGCAGCAGGGAAAGGAGAAGGATGCATCGCCACATCAGGCGTAGCGCCGCAACAACGGGGCGACATCGGCCTTGACCACATCTTCGGTCAGCGGTCCGGCATAGCGCCAGCGAATAAGTCCGTGGCGGTCGATCAGGTAGGTCTCCGGCACGCCGTAGAGACCCCACTCGATCCCAACCCGGCCAGGCAGATCCACACCTATCCGTTGGTAGGGCGTGCCATGTTTGCGCAGGAAGCCGAGCGCCTCTGTTGGCTTGTCCTTATAAGCGATGCCCATGATCGGTACGCCGTCGGTCGCCAACCGCATGAGTTGCGGGTGCTCGATCAGGCAGGGCACGCACCAGGAGGCGAAAAAATTGACCAATAGTGGTTGGTCCAGATCGCGCAGCATGGCAGCGGTCAGCCCTGGTCGATCAGCGCCAGCCAGGGCTGCCAGATCAAACTCCGGCACCGGTTTACCAAGCAGCGCGGAGGGTACCCCTTTGGGATTATAGGCGCCGCTTGATAGGCCACGCAGCATGACCAGAAAGCCGGCGCCGGCGGCGGCGGCGATCCCGAGCGGCGCGAACAGCAGGATGCGCCGTCGCGGACCAGGGCTGACGCTCATGCCCTAACTGCTTCCTTGGCTAGCTTGCGTACCGGTGCTGAGATTCGCATGCGCCGGTCGCTCAGAGATAGCGCGCTACCCAAAGCCATGATGGCTGCACCGAGCCAGATCCAGGGTGCCAAGGGATTGTGATGGAGCCGTAGCACAGCGCCACCCTCCCGCTCCTCGCCGAGCACGGCGTAGAGATCGGCAAGCCAGGTGGTGTGGATGGCCGCCTCGCTCGTCGTCATGCGGGCCAGGGGAAAGTTGCGTTTCTGCGGGGCGAGTACGACCCGAGGCTGGCCCTGGCGTGATACCTCGATGATCGCTTGCCGGGCGGTGAAATTGGCCCCGTTGACATCCTCGATCCGGCGCAGCGTATAGGTGTTACCGGCGAGTTCGGCACTCTCACCCGGATGCAGTACCACAAGCCGATCGGTGGCAAGGCCCATCCCTGCGAGGCCGAGGATCATCACGCCGAGGCCGGCATGCGCGATGGCCGCCCCCCAGGCCGCGCGCGGCAAACCCTTTGCCCGCGCCCAGGCGGCGCGCGGTCGGCTGAAAAGCGCCAGACGGTCGGAGATATCGGCCCCAGCGCCTGCGATCAGCCAACAAGCTGCTGCAAAACCCAGCGCTGGCCCGAGCCGGGCTCCAGCGATCGCAAGGCAGCCAAAATACCCCCCGACACCCGCCAGCGCCACCCACCAAAGCCTTAACAGCGCAGGCCACAGGGTCGCCCGCTTCCATGGCAATAGCGGCCCCACCGCCATGGCCAGCACAAGCGGCACGACCAGCGGCAGGGTTGCTGTGTTGAAGAAGGGGGCACCCACCGAAATTTTCTCGCCCAGCAGCAGGTCGGCGAACATCGGGTAGAGGGTACCGGCGAGCACCACTGCCGCGAGCGAACAGAGCAGCAGATTATTCAGGACAAGCGCCCCCTCCCGCGAGAGCGGCGCAAAAATCCCGGTCGGCACCATGGCTGCGGCGCGCCAGGCGAATAGCGCGAAGCCCCCACCGATGTAGCAGCCGAGCAGCCCAAGGATGAACACGCCGCGCGCCGGGTCATTGGCGAAGGCATGCACGCTGGTGAGCACCCCGGAACGCACAAGGAAAGTGCCCAGCAGAGACAGCCCGAAAGCGAGCAGCGCCAGAAAGACCGTCCAGGTCTTCAGCGCATCCCGCTTCTCCACCACCACGGCGCTATGCAGCAGGGCACAACCGGCAAGCCAGGGCAACAACGAGGCATTCTCGACCGGGTCCCAGAACCAGTAGCCGCCCCAGCCCAGCTCGTAATAGGCCCACCAGGAGCCAAGCGCGATGCCGAGCGTGAGGAAGGACCAGGCGGCCAGCGCCCACGGCCGCACCCAACGGCCCCAAGCTGCGTCCACCCGCCCTTCAAGCAGCGCCGCGACGGCGAAGGCGAAGGTTACGGCGAAGCCGACGTAACCGAGGTAGAGCAGGGGTGGATGGAAGGCGAGACCGGGGTCCTGCAGGATGGGGTTCAGGCCTTGCCCATCCGGTGCCGGCGGCCAGACCCGGTCAAAGGGGTTGGAAGTCGCCAGGATGAAGGCGAGAAAGCCCACCCCGACCAGGGCGAGCACAGCCTGTACACGGGCGTGCAGCACTGAGGGCAGCCCCTGCCCGAAGGCCGCGACCGCGCCACCGCAGAGCGCCAGAATCAGTACCCAGAGGACCATCGAGCCCTCATGGCTGCCCCAACTGCCGGAGACCTTATAGAGCAGAGGCTTGGCTGAATGGCTGTTCATGACGACGTTCGCCACTGTCGTGTCGTTCGTCACGAAGCTCCAGATAAGGCAGGCAAAGGCGCCGCCGGTGGCGATCAGGATGCCTGCAGCGAGCGGCCCCGTAGCCCCCATCAGCCGCGCATCAGCCCATCGTGCGCCGAGCAATCCGACAAAGCTCTGTGCGATCGAGAGGGCGAGTGCCAGCGCCAGGGCGAAATGGCCGAGTTCGGCAATCACGATCCACCCTTTCGTCCGGTCTCCAAAGTATTCCAGCCAGCGGCAGGAGGCGCCGCGCCCTGGTTAGGATTCCAGTGGCCACTCTTCTTCAGCGCATCGGCGACTTCCGGCGGCATGTAGCTTTCATCATGCCTGGCCAGAACCTCGCTTGCTCGGAACACACCATCAGGGCCGAGCTTGCCTAGGGTGACGACGCCTTGGCCTTCTCGGAACAGGTCGGGCAGGACGCCGGTATAGGCCACGGATACCGCATGGGGTCCGTCGGTCACCCGGAATCTAGCGTTTGGCTTGCCCTCCGGCGTCATTTCGCGCGCGACGCTACCTGTCTCGACCAGACCGCCCAGGCGAAAGGCGCGATCCGGCGGCGGGGTTTCCCGAGCGATGTCGGAGGGTGAGCGGAAGAAGACCAAATTGTCTTGAAATGCGGTCAAAGTCAGCGCCGTCGCGGTGCCGATACCGAGCGCGCAGAGCAGAACTGTCCAAAGGCGGCGGCGCTTGCGGGTCATGCGTCGCGCCTGCCGCGCGGGTTCAGCCGCGCCAGCGTTCGCTTCGCCGCCGCATGGCGCAAAAACGTCTGGACCGCCAACACGAGAAAGACGCTCACCACCAATAGGTAGCTCGCGCCGACATGTGCCCAATGGGTGGTCATCCCGCTCACTCTCCGGCCGCCGCCGCGAAGCCGGGGCTGTTGGGTGTCTCAGCTCGACGAACGGCAGCGAGTTGCAGCGCTCGGATTCGGCGTTCCATCACCGCGGCTCGGGTCCGCGCCAAGGCGATGGCTGCAAATGCCAGCGTGAAACCAAACGTGCAGACCAGCAATGGATAGAGGATATCAACATGCAACGAGGGGGCGCCAAGCTTCGTCACGCTGGCTGGCTGGTGCAACGTGTTCCACCAATCGACGCTGAACTTGACGATCGGCAGATTGACCGCACCGATCAGCGCCAAGATCGCGGCCATGCGCGCGCCCCGCTCGGCATCGTCAAAGGCGCGGCTTAGCGCGGCATGACCCAGCCACAGGAAGAACAGGACCAGGACAGAGGTGAGCCGCGCGTCCCAGACCCACCACGTCCCCCACATTGGCTTGCCCCAGAGGCTGCCGGTCGCCAAGCAGAGGGCGGTCACGGCGGCTCCCAGCGGCGAGAGTTCCCGGCACGCCACATCGGCCAGGGGGTGTCGCCAGACCAGTGCGAGGATGGAACCAACCGCCAGTCCGGCATAGCCGCCCATGGCAAGCCAAGCCATGGGCACGTGGATGTAGAGGATTCGCACCGTCTCGCCCTGCTGCCAATCGGGCGGCGCGTAGAACAATCCCCAACCCAGGCCGATGGCCAGCGAGACCAGAGCGGCCGCCGTCAGCCAAGGCAGCACTCGGCCGGAGAGGCGCAGGAAGCGGCCGGGATTGGCAAAACGGTGCAGCGACGGCGCGCGGCTGAACGGTGTCTCGGGGTTTTCCACACCCCTATACTAGAGACCAAAGCCGCCGCTTTGAAGCGGGTCGATCGGCCATTACCCTGCCGACGTTTAGCGATGGGGATGGCCATGGCCTATTGGCTTGTGAAAAGCGAACCGGACGCCTTTTCCTGGGAGCAGCAGGTAGCCAACGGGGTTGAGGCCTGGACCGGGGTGCGGAACGCTCTGGCAGCGAATAATTTGAAGGCCATGCGGCTTGGTGACCTTGCCTTTTTTTATCATTCGAACGTCGGCAAGGAGATCGTGGGCGTCGTCGAGGTGGTGCGGGAGGCCTATCCCGACCCCACCGATACGACCGGGCGATGGGTCTGCGTCGATGTGCGGGCGGTCGGGCCCCTGCCCGAGCCGGTCACGCTAGCCACCATCAAGGCGACGCCCGCTTTTGCTGACCTCGCTCTGGTGCGCCAGTCACGCCTCTCGGTCATGCCGGTGAGTTCGATGCATTGGTCTGCTTTGGCAAAGCTGGGCGGCTGGATGGGCGGTTGAGGGCGTGGCCACGCTTCGCCCCCGCGCCAGCTGGCCTCGGGACACCCAGGCGGGTGGGGGCTTGCCTTCGCTGCGGTCGCCTTGTGCCCCTCGTCGTCCACGAAGGCTGAGCACAGGGCAGGCGCCAGCGCGGAAGGCCACCTTGCGGTGAGGCCTTGGATGCCCGCAGATGACGCGGGCCGTCGGATATTTGGGAGGAGAAAAACAGTGCCTGGCCAGCAATACGGGGATAAGGCGGCACCGATGCGCGTCCTCTGCCGGGCGGAGGAGATCGGGGAGGGTGAGGCGAGGGGATTTCCGGCCGCGCCGGGTAGCTTTACCGGCCTTTTCGCGGTGCGGCGCAATGGCGCTCTGCATGTTTACGTCAATGCCTGCCCGCATGTCGGCCTGCCGCTGGAGCCGCTGCCGCATCGCTTCCTGGATGCCAAGAAGCAGGTGATCATCTGCTCCGCGCATGGCGCCCGCTTCCGCATCGAAGACGGCGTCTGCATCACCGGTCCTTGCGTCGGCGAAGCACTTGAAGCCGTGCCGCACGAGATTAACGACGGACAGATCGTCGTCGCCGCGGAAGCCGGCGTTTAGGCGCGCCGCATCGCCGTGATCGCCCGAATTTCGCCGTGATCGGCACGAAAACACCTTGGCATCAACCTGTCTTTGCCCCGGTCGGGGGCGATGGTGTGTCTGTGACGGGGCGATGTCCCCGACACCACGGAGGACATCATGCTCACGAGGACCAGCCTTTTCGCTTTTGCTCTGCTGCTCGCCACCGCCCCGGCCTTTGCGCAAGCGGTAAGCGGCATGCCCGCTAGCCCCTCGGGTCCTGGCGCGCAGGGCGCCAGCGGGCGCAGTGCCGTGCTGGCGCCGCCCATGGCCGGCAGCGTGCAGCCGGCCAGCCCCGCCGCCATCGGCACCGCCAAGCCCGCGACGGCGGAGCGCCAGGGCAGCGCACCGCGCCCGGCGCAGGATGGCAAGGTTGCCGCCCAGCCCGCGCAGCCCGTCCAGCCCACCCGCGCGAACTGACGCCGCCTCTGGCACCACCTGCCCCGCCCGTATTTTTTGCGGGCGGGGTCTTTCATGCCTGCCGAGCGCCGCCCCCGGATTGACGAAACGCAAGGCGCCATGGCCTAACATCTGCCAGAGATCGAAAAATAAGGTGGGAGGAGCCTGGCATGGCGGACGAGCTGATCGCGGTAAAGCCCGAGATCGCGGCCAAGGCCCTGGTTGTTAAGGCCAAGTGGCAGGCGATGACCGATGCGGCGGTGGCTGATCCGGAAGGCTTCTGGAAGAGCGAGGCGCAGCGCATCGCCTGGATGACGCCGCCCACCCGCATCAAGAGCGTTGATTTCACCGGTGATGTCAGCATCCGCTGGTACGAGGACGGCGTGCTGAATGCCTCCGTCTCCTGCCTCGATCGGCATCTTGCCACCCGGGGCGAGCAGGTGGCGATCATCTGGGAAGGCGATGATCCCAGCAGCGATGCCAAGGTCACCTACCGCGAGCTGCATGCCCAGGTCTGCAAGCTCGCCAACGCCATGCGGGCACTGGGCGTGAAAAAGGGCGACCGCGTCTGCATCTATCTGCCGATGATCGTCGAGGCCGCAGTAGCCATGTTGGCCTGCGCCAGGGTTGGCGCGATCCATTCCATCGTATTTGGTGGTTTCTCCCCCGACAGCCTCGCCTCGCGGATCCAGGACAGCGAATGTTCGCTGCTGATCACCGCCGATGAAGGGCGGCGCGGCGGCCGCAAGGTGCCCCTGAAGACCAATGCCGACGAGGCGCTGAAGAGCTGCCCGTCGATTAGCAACGTGATCGTGGTCCGCAATACCGGTGGCACGGTGCCGATGCAGGCCGGGCGCGACCATTTCTACGATGCGCTGACGGCAGCGCAGCCCGCGACCTGCACGCCAGAGCCGATGGGAGCGGAGGATCCGCTGTTCATCCTTTACACCTCGGGGAGCACCGGCAAGCCGAAGGGCGTGCTGCACACCACCGGGGGCTACATGGTCTGGGCCAGCTACACCCACGAGATCGTCTTCGACTACCGCCCCGGCGAGATTTATTGGTGCACCGCCGATGTTGGCTGGGTCACCGGCCATACCTACATCGTCTATGGCCCGCTCGCGAATGGCGCAACGACGCTGATGTTTGAAGGCGTGCCGAACTATCCTGCCATCGACCGTTTTTGGCAGGTGGTCGACAAGCACGCAGTCAACATCTTCTACACCGCGCCGACCGCGATCCGCAGCCTGATGCGGGAAGGTGAGGCGCCAGTGAAGCGGACCAGCCGTAAGACCCTGCGCGTCCTGGGTTCCGTTGGCGAGCCGATCAACCCCGAGGCCTGGCTCTGGTACTACCGCGTGGTCGGCGACGAGCGCTGCCCGATCGTCGATACCTGGTGGCAGACCGAGACGGGCGGTATCCTAATCTCCCCGCTACCCGGCGCCATCGCGCAGAAGCCAGGCTCCGCCACGCTGCCACTGCCGGGCGTGCGGCCGGCGCTGGTCGATGGCGAGGGAAAGATCCTGGAAGGCGTGACCGAGGGGAACCTCGTGCTGCTCGACAGCTGGCCGGGGCAGATGCGGACGATCTACGGCGATCATCCTCGCTTTGGACAGACGTATTTTGCGACCTTCAAAGGCATGTACTTCACCGGCGATGGCGCCCGGCGCGACGCCGATGGCTACTATTGGATTACCGGTCGAGTGGATGATGTCATCAACGTCTCCGGCCACCGCATGGGCACCGCCGAGATCGAGAGCGCGCTCGTTGCCCACCCCAAGGTCGCCGAGGCGGCGGTCGTTGGTATGCCGCACGATCTGAAGGGACAGGGCATCTATTGCTACGTCACGCTGAATGCCGGTGAGGAGCCGACCGACGCCTTGCGCAAAGAGCTTGTTGCCTGGGTGCGCAAGGAGATCGGGCCTATCGCCTCCCCAGACGTCATCCAATGGGCGCCGAGCCTGCCGAAGACCCGATCTGGCAAAATCATGCGACGCATCCTGCGCAAGATCGCCGCGAACGAAACTGACAGCCTTGGCGATACGAGTACGCTTGCGGACCCCAGTGTTGTAGACGAATTGGTGGCAAATCGAATTCGTTAGAGAGGCAGTTACGGCATTCCGCGGTAAGATGGACGCGGACATGTCAACCAATGGTGCGTAGCGGGTTTTTCGCAACGCTCGCACAACGCCGATATTGTGAGGTTTGCTTACTTCCCCCTAATCCCGACGCAGAAACTTGGAACTGGGAGCGCAAGCACACGGGCGCCGTGATGTTTGGCGCACGGCTAGGCGTCAACGCTGCGTGGCTGAGAACCGGGAACCAAATTCTTGATCTGTTTGGGGAGGGAGGGGGCGGAGCTGTTTCCCGGCCTTGAGGCATTTTTTGCCAAGGCCGAGCTTGCACGAGGATTTCTAGTGGTCCGATCCCGACGCTTGGTACCCAAGGGTCGGGTGAATCGGCCCACCAAATCAATGACTAGTGGTGCGTGCCAGACGGTACCATCCGTCTGGCACGCACCACTAGTTTTCCCGGTGCCCGGGGCCGTACTAGCCCGAGTGCTGGTGCTGGACGCAGGAGTAGGGCGCACATCGACGCGTTGCGGAACAAAATCAGAAAATGATACTTTCGGCAGCATCGATTCGTATCCGGGAATCAATGTGTTGCACCGAGTCGCGCGAACGAATCGTGGCCGTGCGACTCGGGCCAAATCGAAAGTCTCATAACACAAGCACTTGGGGATCGGTCGCATAGACAGCCACAAACGAGTTCTAGTTTTGATCTCAAAAGGCGTGGCGTGGAGCGGACCTCAGAAATCGCTGACTCTGCCCTTTCTTTCCCAATCTCCGTAGCGGGTCGGCTCCGGCCCTTCCGGACCGCCGATTTCCTTCGCCTTTTGGCCAGAGTTTGCCAGGGGTGCTGTCGTCTCCGCGTCCTTTTGCGCTCGGTCGGGCGATGCTGCCGGCGGGCTTGGCGATTTCGCGGGCTTGTTCTGCATCTTCCGGGCCTTCTTTCAGGTGATCAGGGGTGGCTGGAGCGGCAGGGTCACCGCTTAGGCGATTCCGCCTGCGCGGGATCAGGTTTGGGGGCCAGTTTCGATCCAGTGACAACGGTAGAGCAGCTTATCTCCGGTCTGTTGGATCACACCGTGATCCAACAGACCGGAGATAAGCTGCTCCAGAAGCGATACTTTCTAGAGTAAGAAATCCGTTCAGACGATTCCTTCTGAACCGATATTGCTCTAGGCCGGACCTGGCAACGGGACCAAATCCGCCGTGGGCGAACCGCCCAAGACGGGTCGGGACCTTCCACAACCGCACTTCGACTGTGTTGCCTTATAGGCATTCCATTGACGTCTTCGCCACAGCGCTGCATCGATCCTTCGCACCGCCGGAGTGTCGTGGATGCTGCGCCTCGCCATCGTTTGCCTTATCAGCACTTTCCTCGCCCCCGCGGCCCGGGCGCAGGAGACCGAGGCGGGCAAGCGCGTCTATAACCAGTGCCGCGCCTGCCACAGCATCGAAGCCGGGGGGCGCAACGGTGTCGGGCCGAACCTGCATGGCGTCTTTGGTCGCAAGGCCGGCGCGGTCGAGGGCTTCCGCTACTCGCAAAATCTCAAGGAGCAGGCCGCTGCGGGTCTAACCTGCGACGAACCAACGCTGCGTGCCTACCTGGCCAATCCGAAAACTGTGCTGCCGCAGGGCGCCATGTCTTATGCCGGGCTCAGGAATGAGCAGCAGTTGAACGATCTGATCACCTATCTCGCGGCCCAGAAATAGCTTTCTTGCCCGGCCGCTCCGTGGATTGATCGGACCCAAGTGGTGGCAAACAGCGCCCAGCCTTCGGAAGGTTGGGAAGCCAAGTGTCAGGCGGCCGCTTTCACAACGCGTAATGCTTGCCGACTGCTGCTGGAACGACCATCGGCTCGCCGAAGGCGCGCTCAAACGCGTTCACCGCCCGCCAACCCGTGCAGTGCGCCGGGAACAGGTGCCGCAGATCGAATTGCTGCAGGTCCATCACCGTCGCCGGGATGGCCTCTTCATTCTCCCCGGCAAGATGCAGCCCGCCCATGGCGGCGAAAATCGGCTCGCCGGGGAAGCTATCACGGACGTGATGCAGCACATTGACGATGCCCGCATGCGAACAGGCGGAAAAGACAACCAAGCCCTTACCGGCAACCCGCGCCACCAGCGCTCGCTCATCCATCAGAAGCGGGTCGGGGACCCACGGCGCTTCCGGGCCGCTGCGCGCCACCTGATGCCGTAATCCGCGCTCGTAACCCGTGCGGCGGGGAATCTCGCCGCTGATCCAGAACAGCCCGTCCAACACCGCATAGGGCTCCGCCCGCACCACCGGCTCGGCACCGAGTTGGCGCCAGCGGTCAGGATCAGGGACGCGGTCCATCGGCAGCACACCGCCATCGGCCTGCCGGCCGCCGCGTTCAGCGAACATGCCAGGGTGCAGGTGCAGCGGGATCGCCCGGTTGCCATTGGCGGCGCGGATCATCGCCAGGGCCTGCGGCAGGCCGCCGGCATGATCCCAATGCCCGTGCGAGAGCATCGCCGCCTCGATAGCCGCGAAATCGACGCCCAGCCGCATGCCGTTACGCTCTACTGCGTAGTCCACCGGCCCGCCATCAAAAAGCAGGGTGCGCGCCTGTCCCCCGGCATGGGCTCTCAGCACCAGGGAAAGTCCGTGATTGGCGCAGCAGAGCGCGCCGCCCGCGGTGATCCGCATACCGCGGCGCTGGAGCATCGTCGCCTCGCGAGTGACGAAGCTCGGCACCGAGGACAGCATGTCGGTCACATTGTCGACGAGGACCAGGATCTCCAGCCGGTCGCAGCTGAGGAGCGTCATGCATTGATCCCTTGGATGTTTTCCGGCCGTGCAGGCAGTTCGCCGCGTTCGACGCGACCGACGATGGCGGTGAGCGCCGCATTGGCGGGTGCCGAGAGACCAACCTTGGCGCCTTCGGCCACGACGAAGCCGTTGATCTGCTCGATCTCCGTCTTGCGGCCCTTCATGATGTCCTGGCCCATGGAGGGCCGCTGCTTGGCACTGCGCTGGCCGGCGGCGAGAGTGGAAAGAATTTGCCTCTCGGCACGCTCCAGGGCCGTCGCCTCGCCCGCCTCGGCTGCCGCCAGCACGGCTGGATCGATCTTCTGGATTGGCTCCAGCGCATAGCCCAGAGCCCGGCCGATCCGGACAGCCTCGCCGCCCAAGCGGATCGACAAGCGGCGCATGCGTTCGTCGCGATCGCACTCATTGCCGGAGAGACCGGAGGCGGCGCTGACGCCATTGCGCATCACGTTGACGCAGAGTTTCGACCACCTTTCGCCCCAAAGATTTGTCGTGGCATGGACGCTATCGACCTCGGCGATCATGTCGCGGATCAGCGTGACCCGATCGGTGATGCGGCCATGGGGCTCGCCCACCGCGTAGACGATACGCTGGGTACCGCCGAGTGGGACCGTGCGCATCACCTCCCCCGGCGCCAGCAGCTCCCCAGAATAGGTCCCCGCGATGACGCCAAGCGTGCGGCCCCATCCGACGACTGAGGCGATCGCCGGTTCGTTGATGCAGTTTTGCAGACTGGCGCAGAAACCGCCGGGGGCGAGGTAGGGCGCGATCATCTGCGTCGCCCAAAGCGTGTCGTAGGACTTCACGCTGATGAAGGCGATGTCGACCGGCCCTTCCCGGGATAGCTGTTGAACATCACTGATGTGGAGCGCGGGAACCGATACTGTGACATTCTGGCTTTCTTCCAGCCCGGACAGCTTCAG
>Ga0114959_10000353_pt1 | contig 43011 bp, 45 predicted proteins | sample C_130625_EF_Meta_FD_87317 | JGI IMG/M metagenome (GOLD analysis project Ga0114959, IMG submission 87317) | Freshwater microbial communities from Lake Croche, Canada to study carbon cycling - C_130625_EF_MetaG | ecosystem: Environmental > Aquatic > Freshwater > Lake | place: Lake Croche, Canada... | reverse complement strand
TACATTTTCATTTTTACTATTTTTGCCGCCTACATCGAAAGATGCGGGCCTATAGCTCAGTTGGTTAGAGCACCTGACTCATAATCAGGGGGTCCCAGGATCATGCCCTGGTGGGCCCACTTGAAAATCAAGCACTTACGAAGGTTTACTTTGTAGGTGCTTTTTCATTTAGAAGCAATTTAGAAACATTGCTGTGTGAGTGGTGCCTAATTATTGCCCATTTTATCATTGATACTAATCTAAAGTTTTATGAATCCAGATAGTGGATTATATAGCTATAATTTGAAAAAATCGCAATTTAACCTTACTAAGTTTAAAAAGGTATCATATAAAAATACCTTTATCTTCTAAAAAAGCAGGCTTTTTACTTATTTTTTTAGGGGTTTTACCAAGCCCAATTTAATAATATCACCAATTGTTGTTTTTTTATTTGTCTTTTTTTCAACCCCTAAAACGTCAGCTAAAAAATTTAATCTATCGGCTTTCTTTGCTGCAGTTTTTTTAATTTTTTCTTGCGCTTTAATTTTATTATTTTTTTTACTCTTTCCTTTATTAGTCTTATTGATTTTAATATCCAGCCATACTTCCTTTTGCTTCTTTTTTTTGATATTAACTTTATACAAATTTTTAACTAATATTTCCTGTACATAATTAATATTTCTTTTTAAGAGGTTAATTTGAGGTAGATCTTCATTACCATTATTCAATTTATTTAGACTTTCTAATTTTTCAGTTAAAAATTTTAATAAATCTATAAACGTATCCTTACCATACATTTTTGAATTGTTTATGACTTCAGATGGTTTAGGATTTTTATTCTGATTTATTAAAGCAATTTTTACGACTTTATCTTTTTTAATTTCTTGAGTTTTAGTTTCTTGATTCTTAGATTCGGTCTTTTTTACATAAATCTTGCCTTCTAAACCTGGTTTGATTTTTTCATAATAACCCATTCCCCCACAATTGTAGCAGCTATTATTTAATCCTGAACAAAAACATTTTATCATATTCTAAATTTAGATAATTTAAAATAAAATATTAGACTAAATTTTTTTTATATAAAATTTCTACCTCCGTTTCACACTGTAACAACGATCCCATCAAAGCTACCCCTACTCACTCTGAAGCTCCACAGACCCCCTTATTTACACCTAATAAGGACTCTATTTAACCCTAGACATATATAAGCAATAACAAGGAAGTAGACTAACCATCTGCTCCCCTTCTTATTCTTATCATGGCATAAGTATGCTTAAGTGAGTGCACGCACATTAGAATACTTATATCCAAGGTTAAGGAGCAATAATTAATCACAATTAAAAAATTAAAAACATGGTAACAGTAACAGGGTACAATGAACGTCAAAGAAAAGACGGTACCACATTTATTGCATTAGAAATTACTTCTGGTGTGGAATTGATTCAATCAAATACCACAGGTCGTTATTATGCAACAGTTCGTAAATGTTCAATTCCTAGCACATTTGGGATTGAAGTAGCAGAATCATTGATTGGTTCTAAAATAGCAGGTGAAATCGTAAAGGTCATAGTTGAACCTTATGAATTCGTAAACAAAACAACTGGAGAAGTTATGCAGCTTCAGCATTCTTATGCTTATCAAGCAGAAGGATCTCATGAAACAATAGGAGTAACTCCTGTTAGAGAACTAGAGATGGCATAAATAAACAATAGGGCTGTATTATCTGAACCATTAGAAGGTCAAATAATAACTAACCGCTTCGAACATTCTAGTATAGTGCGGTCTTATTGTGGTTAGTAAGGAGGACTGGGCGGCTTCGGCTGTCTGGTCCTTTTCTTTTAAATCAAAATTGTTTAAACTTTTAAAATTTACAACTTATGAATTTACAAAAAGCATCAAGAAAGAAAGCTAAGATAAAATTGTGTTTACAAGGACCGAGTGGTTCAGGGAAAACATATTCGGCCTTACTCTTGGCTTATGGGCTATGTAATGATTGGGCTAAAATCTGTGTTATAGATACTGAAAATCACTCAGCAGATCTTTATTCGCAGCTTGGCGAATACAACACTATATCATTGACTGGTCCTTATACTCCAGAAAGATATATGCAAGCAATTGAGATTTGCGTTAAGGCCGGGATAGAGGTGATCATTATTGATAGTTTAAGCCATGAATGGGAATACATTATCAACTTTCATGCATCTTTAGCAGGTAATAGTTTTACAAATTGGGGTAAGGTTACACCTAGGCACAATGAATTTATCCAAACATTACTTGATACCAATAAGCATGTTATTGCAACAGTTAGAACAAAACAAGATTATGTATTAAATGAAAGAAATGGTAAGATGGTCCCTGAAAAAATTGGATTAAAACCAATACAAAGAGATGACCTAGAATACCTTTTTACTTTAACATTTGAATTAGACAGAAATCACGTTGCATTATCTACTAAAGATAGGACCGGCATATTTTCAAATAAACAGGGTCAATTAATAAACGAGGATACTGGTAAGGTAATATTAGAATGGTGTAATTATGGTAAAGAAGTAACGGCAAATGATATAAATACTCGCATAAATGAATGTAAATCCGTTGCTGAGTTATTGTCATTGTTTAATAAGTATCAGCATCTAAAAGAAACATTAAAACCTGAATTCGAAAAAAGGAAAAGAGAAATATTAGTTCAAGAAATTCACAACTAAATATTTAAACACTTTTATCTAACATAGCCTAGCAATAACATGCTAGGCTTTTTAATTAAGAACAAATGAAAAACACACTTGAAGGAGTTTCTGAAATTGAAATATCCTATAAACCAGCAATTGGGTCTAAACCTGAAGTGACAAGTTCTTCAGATGCATATCTAATATTGAAGGAACAATATCCAGAAAATCAAATTGCCCTAAAAGAGTACTTTGTTGTTATGTATTTAAATCAAGCAAACAGAGTTATTGGGGTTCAGAAATTGTCTATTGGTGGCCTGACATCAGCAGTTGCAGACGTTAGATTACTATTTGGAACAGCCTTGAAAATATTAGCAACAGGAATAGTTATCTCACACAATCATCCTTCAGGAAATACCAGACCTTCTTTACAAGACAGAAACTTAACTAAACAAGTAAAAGAGGCCGGAAAATTATTGGACATTAAATTGCTTGATCATCTTATTATAACTCCAGATGATCAGTATATAAGTATGGCAGATAATGGAGATTTATAGTTGGGAACCTAGGCAGTATCACCTATTAATTCAGTTTTGAAAGAATAGGATTGATGCTGCCTATTATTTTTTGATTGGAAGATATTATTCAAAGTGCCACTTTCCAACTAAAGCTAAAACCGTACTTTCCCATATTTTTCTAATTAATTATACAATTTAAGTATTTCTTCTTTCTTTAAATCATATTCGTGAATGGTAATAAGTCCATCATCAAACATTTTCTTCAGTACTTGCAGTTTTTTTAGGGCATCATTAGGGTCTTCTATATTGCGTTTCTTGTATTCTTCTATTTCTTCATTAGAAAGTACTTCTATTTCAAAATTCACATAGTCGTCATAGTTAATTCTGCAACAAGCTATTTTACCATCGGTAGTAATATCCCATCCAGTATTGGAGCCCCAACATAATACCTGATTGGCTACCCAATTCAAATTCCCATATCTAGGCTTATACTTCATATTCATATGCATACCCCTTTGTGTTTGCTTTAAATGAATACCATAATTAGTTTCAAGATATCCAGTATGCACTTTATTAAAAGGCATCATTTGATGAATAAGGACTGGTGTAAGTATATTAACGATTCTTGCCCTTTCTAATGCCTCTAATTCTGCTTTCTGCTTTTCTTTAATAATTATATCCTGTTCTTCTTTAGAAAGCACTATAAGGCCAAAGAAAGTGTATTCTACAAAATTGCTTCTATAACATACAATACTTGCATCGGAAGTGATATCCCATCTATATGGGTATTCATCACTCAATGAACCGCCCCATCCTAATTCCTTATTTACCATCCAACTTAAATTAGCGTTATTGTGCCTTGTATCAAATCTACTTTTTCCTTTCTGTACTAATTGAATTCCATAAGTGCATTCAAGTCTTTTAGTTATAATGTCTTCAAAAACAATATGCCCATTTGTAAATAGCTTAATAATTTCATTCGTGTCCATACAATTTATTTAAAGAGGTTTAGGATTAAATTGGGATGATCGTATAGATAAATTAGCGGCAATCCTACTACAATACAAAGCCATTCATTTTTATATTTTTTGCTAAATGGAGAAAATGCAAAATTTGTAAATAATTGTAATTCTTCTATAAAATCAAATTGCCCTTTTGACATAAGTTTATCAATTATAAATCAAACTTACAAGCGCAAAGCGCAAGCTATTGGAGGACTTGAATGTTATTTTAAAACGCTATATGGCTAGCAATAATTCGTATATTTAAAATATTAAATACTGATATGGCCTACTTATCTAAATCTCGATTCAAGCAAGCATTAAACTGCCCTACTAAACTATACTATGGTACAAAGGGGAATAACTATGCTGATAATAATGCTGACGACCCATTTATGGCAGCATTAGCCGAAGGGGGCTATCAGGTAGGAGAATTGGCTAAGTATTTAGTCAGTGATGACCCAATAGCAGAAGATATTACCATAAATGAATTGGATTATGAAAAGTCATTAGCGCAAACAAAGGAAAAACGTGAAAAGGGAGGTAAGGTAGTAATTGCCGAAGCAGCCTTTGCATATAAGGACTTTTTTGTAAGAACTGATTTGTTTGTGGAAGAAAAGGATACTATTAAAATATATGAGGTAAAAGCAAAGTCATGGGATGTGGATGTTGAATTTATCAAAGAAGCAAAACGCGGTCCTTTAAAAGGGACAAGTCAATTAGATAAAGAATGGAGAGAGTACTTATATGATATTGCCTTTCAGAAATATGTAGTACAAAAGGCCAATCCAACAAAAACAGTTATCACTTATATCGTACTTGCTGATAAAACCAAGGAAGCAACTATTGAAGGGCTTAATCAACTATTCAAAATAAAGCGAAACGGGAAAAATATAACTATTGAAGTAAAACCAGGTACGACTGCTAGTAGTTTAGGACAAATACCATTAAAGACAGTAAATGTAGATGATGTATGTGATTGGATTTATGCCAATAAAGTTGAAATTGATTTAGACGAACCCAATGGTGAACCTTGGATGTTTGAGCCATTGATTAATTATTTATCTGAACAATATTCAAATAATAAAAGAATTTGGTCTAATACAATTAATTCAAAGTGTAAGCTATGTCAGTATAAGAATAAGGACTATCCCAATGGAGATAAAAAGAGTGGTATGCACGAATGTTGGAAACATATTGGAAAACTAACTGATGCTGAACTAACACAACCATTGGTGCTTGAGCTATGGGGAGGACTTGCAGGACAAAAGAGTTTTATTAATGATGCATGTGCTGATAAACGTTATTTACTAAAACAAGTTGATGATACAATAGTAACTAGAGGAGCGGGAAAAGAAGAACCCATAGGCGACGCAATTGATCCAACTAAAAGAAGATTAATACAAATAGAAAAATCAAAAAAACAAGACTTTACTCCACATTTAGATAAGGAAGGACTAAAGGAATTATTTGAAAATCTTAAAGCCCCTTACCATTTCATTGATTTTGAAACTACAATGGTAGCCTTGCCTTTTCATAAAGGCAGACAACCCTATGAAGCAATTGCATTTCAGTATTCGTATCATTTAATGGATACAAAAGGGAATATCCAACACAAAAGCCAGTACTTGAATTTTGAAAAAGGCGCTTTCCCTAACTATGATTTTTTAAGACATTTAAAAAAGGATTTAAGTGGTATAGAAGGAACCATATTTAGATACCATAAACATGAAAACACCTACCTATTGCTTTTGTACAAACAGCTATATGCAGTAAGTATAAACGAAGTGCCCGACAAAGAGGAGTTAATGGCCTTTATACGAGAAATTACAACTCCAGGTGATGATACACCCGGTGAAAAATGGATACCTACCAATAATATGCAGGACTTATGGGATTTTGTAATTAAGTATTTTTATTCCTTACATGCAAAGGGATCTAATTCAATTAAGGATATATTACCTGCCATTATTAAAAGCAGTCCATATTTAAGAGAAAAATATAGCCAACCAATTTATGCAACAGCAACAATGCCTAGCTTAAATTTAAAGGAGCCGCATATTTGGATAGATGATTCTAAAGGACAAAATCCCTACAAAACCCTGCCAGCCATATTTGATGAAAAGGCAATGGAGGAAATAGAAGCCGAAGGCAACCTAAGTAACCTTGATAACGGAGGAGCTGCTATGATTGCCTATGCCTACCTACAATTTGCAGACATGACTGACGCAGAAAGAGAATTATACCGACAGGCACTACTTCGCTACTGCGAATTAGACACCATGGCGATGGTAATGATTTGGGAATATTGGGGGAAAGAGATTAGTACTAGTTAGGTTATAAAAGGTATAATTTAATAATATATTTTCAAATAGTAAATAGATAATGAAGTATTAACTACTACGAACTAAGATAAGTCTGGTAAATTTCTTATTTTACATTGTAAATATATTCGACAAGTTTAGTGATATCAATATCATATTCGGAAGACATCATTTGAATATCTTTCTTAACTGTAATTGGTTTTTGTATAGTTACATACACAACATCGCATGTTCCAAAATTTAAATTATTTACATCTTTAGAATTTGTATTATATGAACCTTCTTTAATTGAAGATTCTATATTTGGGTAGACCAAAGCTGCTCTTTTTTGCAGATTTTGATCAAAATAATATTGATTATAAACAAACATCTGTCTTAAATCCTGAATAGAGGGGAACTGCTCTTCTTTTGGAATTTTCCATTTTGTATCCAAAACAGCTACAACTTCTTCGCCTTTATAAACAACCAAATCTGGTTTAACTTTTCTGAAAGTATTATTAGTTTTGAACTTCCAAAAAGCAATTTGGTCCTGAGCAGTTACTCTATACTCATCGCCTAATGCATCCCTTAATTTTACCTCAATGTATTTTTCGTATAATTTATTCATGTCGTACATCACAGCTATTGTATCGGTTTGGCCAGATTTAAGTGCAGGAAATAATTTCATCAAAATAAAACGGGCTAATGAAATTGCATTTTTATATGCATTAGATTTTCGATCAAAATTAATTTTATTAAATGTTGTTTCCGAAACATTTATATTACTTACTTCAGGAAAATTAAGAATCTCTGCTTCTATTTTACCAGATAAATCTGGACTTGTATTAATACGTCTGGCTGCTATTAATGCTTTTAATAATATTTGATTTAGATAATTATCTCTGTCGTAAGTGGAATAGTTTACATAAAATCGCTCTGCATGCACCAGGTTTTTACTGATTTGCTTAGAAAAGTTTAACCTTCCTTTTAATGAAGCTAAATTTCCTTCTTTGCGATGGTATTTTTTAATAAGACCAGTACGATTAAGGTATGCTACTTCTTTTACAAAGTAGGCAATGTACATGGAAATAAAATTATTTGCATGAAAATTTAGGTTAGCAAAGCCCGTAAGTTTAGCATCCAAATTAGTGGCCTTACGCACCATTTTATACAATAAGCTTTGCCATAATTTTTTATCATAATCGTTATTATTGGTTATTTGATCTATTTTGGGTAATATCTCAATAGTTAGAGATCCAATGCGAACCACACCAACATAATGCTTAAATTTTATGCCATCTTTGATAAGGTTAAATATTTCAGCTTTTTCTTTGTTTTCATTCTTGTCTATTTCCCGATCATAATATCGATTAAGTTCCCTTATAATTTTATCTGCCTTTCGTTCAAAACTATTTAACTCATCCAGTGAAAAAGTTTTATCAGATTGTTGGTTTTTATAATACTCTACTATTTTATCCTTTTTCAGGCGCTCGTATTCAAATAGCTGTAGTGGTTTAGACATTAAATAATTTTTTATTACGAATAAATTTTTTTAACAGCTGATTTAAAATCATCGTCTTTCATTTTTTCAATATTAGCAAAAACCCATGGTTTGATTTCTGCATATTCGTCTATCATTTCCGTATACCCTATCATAAATAATGATTTATTTCCTTTCAATGCAATATTATTTACAAAATCGTTACCAATTACCATTGAAATTTTACCAAAATCACCATAGAAATATTCCTTTAAAAGCGGTATAATTTTATTATTAAAAGCATGTTTTAAACCTTCAATATTTTTAATCCCTATTAAATAGGTATGACCAATGGTGTGTTCCTTAGATAAAAGAACTTCTAATCTATCATTAATACTTTGTAGTAATTGTTGCAAAAGAATCCCTTCAACTTCCTTTGGCTCAATAACTTCACTATCTGGCATCATTTCTATAAAAGAAAATCTTCTTCTTAAAGCAGAATCTAATGCCTCTACACTTCTATCTGCTGTGTTCATCGTCCCTATTATATGGAGATTACTTGGAACAGAAAACGACTCTTTACTATAAGGTAAAATAGCTTTAATCTCCTCCTTTTCTCCCTCTCTTTTAGAATCTTCAATTAATGTAATAAGCTCTCCAAATATTTGAGCAATATTACCACGGTTTATTTCATCAATAATAAAAACATAATTAGGCTTTTCATTACTTTGTATATTTTCTATATTATCCTTTTCAAAAAAGAAATCTTTTTTAATTTTATCAGAGCTAAAAAATACTATAGTACCCTTAGACGCATCCGAAGCTTTTAAAATTTCAGAAGTAGAAAAAGGATTTTTTTTAAACCATTCTATTTTTCTACTGTGCTTATATAAAGTATCTGGTTGAAATTCATATTCACCTGTAACTCTACCAACACCAAGGCAAAGATCCTCATTAAGAGTTATTACAAAAATTAGTTGTTTAGAGGAATTAATTGGAGATATTAACTCATGTATATCGTTTTTATCATCGTTATATTTTTTTAAAATTTCTTTTTCATTACTTAAATCAAAAGTGATTTCAGGATAAAAAGTGATGTAATTATTACTTATACATTTTTTTGCAGCTTCTGAATTTTCAGTTGTAAAATTTAATTTTACAAAGCGCGCATTAATAAATTCAGTTTCAGTAAATAATGTATTTTTTAAAATTTTATAATCGCGCGCGCTTTTACAAAAATTTTTGAAAATGCCGTCCTCAACTTTATATTCTAAAAAGTTTTTCTTTGATATTACGGGATCGACTGGTTTTATACCTTCAATAAAATCTTCATAAGCCATACTTTGATGAAAAGTCGTAAAAGCAATTCTGCCTGCGGAATTATTTTTATGGTTGTACAAATTTTCCCTAAAAAATTGAGTTAAATTTTTTCTTTTTTGTTCTTTTTCCTCCTGACTATCAGTTGACAATTCTTCAAAATGAATAAAAATATCAGGATATGCGGTCTTGACCGCCAAATTTATTGTGTTATATGTTTTTCCTGTACCAGGAGGACCAAATAGTATTTGGTTTAATGAATTTTTCATAGTGTTAATATTATTAGTTTCTATTTCTTTGCTTATAATTTGATCTTTAGTAAGTTCATTACGTACTTTATTGATTTTAGTTATTAAGGCATTAAATTTATCTTCAGGAACAAGCATATCTAGTTTAGGATTAGCTTGCATTTCTGTTTCTAGAATCTTAAAATCGTTTTCTAAAAAGTTTTGTAGATCATTTATTAATTGCTCTCTCGTAAACAACTTGTTATATTTTTTTATATATTTATAGTCGGTTACTCTTTGTATATTTTTTATTTGTTTTACCAGATTATTGTAAAATTTTAATTTTTCAGAGTCTGTTTCACCTTGCCAAACTATTTCTAAATTAGTTTCATAACAATCTTTCTTGACGGCCACAACGAAACCAATACTTCGTGTCATATTTTGACCGCCACTTTGATTTGATAATCCTAAAAATAAATAGTTATCTGTGCCCTGAAACCAATAACCTTTTAATAATCTATTTTTATCCGGATTTGATTTTTCGTTTTTTCTAGCCCAAAAAGTAAACTCTTTATGTGTTAACTTCCATTGAATCAAAAAATTAAAAAATAATTCATGTATTTCTAAAATTGAAAACATTTTTTATTGATTTATTGCTTTAATGCATTTTAAAAAATTAATAAATATAACTGCGAAATTTAAAATTATTTATTAGGTAATTTATTTGTTAATGAGTAGATGAATTTATTCTGGAAATTATATCAGGACTAGCTTCATTAGATTTATTTATCCTATCTATAATTGAATTGCTTTTATTTGCTATCCAGTTATAAAGCTTATTAATTATTACTCCATCAGATTGAATACTTTTTTTTGTATTTTCAATTGCAATAAATATTTTTTTTGTATCAATTAACTGTAAAGCATCTATCTCTTTATTTCGCATATGCTCTTCAAAATACAATTCATAAACCATCATGTTAGCTAAAATTTCAAACTGAATGAATATTTCTCTATTTGTAATATTCGGGTTTATTTGAGGATGCTTTTCATTCGCTAAATAGGTTAAGTAATCTGCCATTCTTTCGAATTTTATAAGTATTGATTCGTCTTCTACAACAGGTATAGGCAATTGCTCTACAAAAATTTTACTCCATTGATTAGTGCCTTGCCCAGTACTTGATGAAACCTTATCTAAATACCATTCCATGCAATGTGAATTTAAAAGCAAGAGTAAGTATTTCAAACTTAATTTTTTACTAGTCAAAATATAGGCAGGCGCAGTAACATACATTTTTTGTGTATCTATTGAAAATGCAGGTTTATCTGATATTGATAGCCAGACTAATTTCGGGTTTTCAAATTCTTTCAAATAGGTTGCAGCGGCTCTTTGTAAAGCATACCATTCATAACGAATTCCTGTTTCAGATTCATTTCTTTCTGACAACTCTTTTTTATATTTTGATAAGTGTCTGTAAATCGATGGGTATTCATTTTTAAACGCATTTTCAGCTAATGTCGAAGCTCCACTAACTTCTTCATTTAATAATGGGAAATGCCAAGGTATAAATAATACATATAAATCATCAAATTCATACCCAAACTTTTTTATGTTTCGACCTCTTAAAAGTGGTTTAATGATTTCTTTATTTTTGGGATCTTCTAATATTAATTCATTTCTTTTCTCTTTATTTATAAAAAAAGCATCGTTATAGCCTGTAAGAAATCCTCTGTAAAACTCTATGTTAACCCAATCTCTTAATATTAATCCTTTAGAAGCAATTTGTTTTTTAATTAAATAATCAGGTTTAGAAAGAATAACCCATCCGTCTCCTGGCAACTCATCTATGTGTAATTGGTTAACATCAAAATATTTTTTAATTGAAGTGTTTAAAACATAATCTTTATTTACAACCGTTGCAGCCAATTTATTATTAAAAGCTTCGCTTTTTATAATTAGAATATTAGCTTCAACCGTTGCAGTTTTAAATATTTGTGTATCCTCAAAGTTTAATAGATATAAAGGATTTGTTTTACTAGTAAAATAATTTCTTAAAAGTTCACCAAACTTAGTTCGCATCCATGTATTAGAAGTGATATAACAGAGTAAACCATGCTTTTTTAAAATTCTATAACCTTTTTCGTAAAATAGACAGTAAATATCTCCTGTTTTTGCAAAGGTTTCATAATTAGCCATCTCAAGATCATCGCAATCCTTACCCATTTTTTGAAGCTGTATATATGGTGGATTGCCAATTACAATATCAAATCCTCCATTTTCGAATACATCAGCAAACCATAATTGCCAAATGAAAAAGTTATGAGATTGAGTTTCCTCCATCCCAAATATTTCTTTTTGCTGTCTGAGTAATTCTTTTATTCGTTTTTCGATATTTTGAATTTCTAATTTTAGTTTTATAATCGCTTTTTCTTTTTTTGTCTTTGCAGCAGTCGTGCTTGTTCCATTACTTTTAACAGACTGAAGTTGGTTTTGAAATATTTCTATTTCATTTTCTAGAGCTTCTTTTTTAGCACTTACCTTTACTTTGATAAAATCAATGATGCTTTTATTTATTCCCGACTTGATTTTTTGTTTTTGTTTTGGTTCAGCCTCATTAAAAAATTCACCCACTGCTAATTTAAGTTTTTCAACATCTGAATCTGTAAATCCATCATCTTCGGTTTCAAATGGTATTTCTCCGGGTTTAGGTTTCTTTGGTACAATCGACAAATCTATCTCACCAAAACTTTCTAATAAACTATTCCCCTGCATTATTTTATAATCTAAATTTGGTAAGGGTTTAGGCTCAACCTCGTTAACAATTAGACTTAACCAAAAACGTAATCGGGAAATATCAACAGCTCCAATTTCAATATCTACTCCATAAATACTATTTCGTATTATTTGAGATTTAATCTTTGCTTCATCAAATTCATCTCCTTTTAATCCCCAAATTGTTTTTACATCTAATATTTTTTTTAGCGCAACAACAGCCTCATATATTTCATGTAATATACCAATCGGAAAAGCACCAGAACCAATAGCTGGATCGCATATTTTTACATCATACAATGCTTGAGCTATAAATTTTTCTTTTCCTTCAATATATTTACGATCATCTTTAATGATAAATTCTGAAATACACTCCCGAAGATCTGATTCATTAATGCCATATTTATTTTGTAGAGTTGTATATAAATACTCTGTTATACTTTCCTGGCACATATAATGGACAATCTCTTTTGGAGTATAAAAAACACCTTTTTCTTTATTATCTTCCAGTAAATTTTCAAAAATATGCCCAAGCATTTCAGGATCAACAGCTATTGTGTGATCCAGCTCATTATCTTCATCGATTGTAAAATTATATTTATCTAAAAACTCAAAAAAAGCTGTGAAAATTATTTCTTCACCAGGAATGTACAAATCGTTAGTTAAAGGCTTATCATCTGCAAATAAACCTCCATTTAAATAAGGAACTTGTGTTTCAAGTATTGATTTATCGTCAATTAATCCTCTCTTCAAGTCAATGATATTATTAACTCTTCCGGTATTTAAATTTTTATAAAACAATTGTACCAATACTTTACTGTAAAAGGTACTTTTATCTTTTGTTGCATCAAACAATTTTTTCATGAAATCTTGATCACCATCACCCCATTTACTATTAATTGGCACCCCCATCCAACCTTTTTTCTGAACAAAATATAGAAATACAATTCTACCCATCATTTTCTTAATAAAATCACGTGCTTCTTTTTTTGCTCTATCTGTCTCACCAGGGAAAAACTTACTAAACCCATTCATAACTCTACCTGAGCCTTTCATATTTTCATCCAAGCCAGTAATAGCCTTTGTAAATTCACCGTAAAATTTTCGATACCCTGCAAAAAATTCATCATTTAATTTTCCAACATTGAAAGCATTTACTATGTCTCCTATTTCAATATCATACCCCTGATCTTTTTTTTCCTTAATGGTATATAATCTTTTGGCTGCAGTGCGACATTTCTGATTTTTTCCTAGTAAATACGTAAATCGTTTCGAATCAGTTTCTTTCTTTATTTCAGCACTTGTTTCTTCATCAACATCAGAAGATTTTGAAGTAAATGTGAATCTATAATCTTCTTTTCCTTGTTCATAAATTACCAAAACACCATGGTTTTTTTCTTGATCAATGTACTTTGATAAAAGATTTCTGAGTTCAACCTTATTTCTAGGTATATTCACATTAGGGGCAATTTTTACCTCAAACATTGCAAGATTTTTCCCATCATTCAATCTGACATTTCCAATTTGTCTAAAAGATTTTACTTTGTCACTTTCATGAATTTCTTGCTTTGGGTATTCGATAGGTGTAACACCAGGAAATACATCTTGTGCAATCTTTAGCCAATTTTCTGTTGAATATGGCTGACTTAACAAATCTTGTATTTTTCTTTCTTCTTGAAGTTTTAATTCGTCTTTATTCATTGAAATTATTTTTTGAATTGAAAGGATTCTGAAATGATTATTTCCGGTCTAAATTTTTCAAATGATTTTATAGTAACAGTAGGTCGGTTGTCAGTTGTATCGGTCTCATCTAATGGATATTTGTCTAATATTTTTATGAGAAGTTCCAATAGTTCAACAGCTTTCATAGGTGTTTTTTTTACATTCTTTTTTAATGTGTTTATCTCTCTTTGTAACTGCTGAAATTTTCCTAATTTAATAGCCTGCTTGGCTGACTTTATTTTTTGTTTTTCAGACTCACCAATAAATTTTAAACTGAAGAAGCCGTCCAAATAGGATAAAGCTTTTTTTTCATTTGGACCCTGTGTCATATCAACTACTTCCCCACTTACTAGTTCTTCGTAAATTTTAGCATGAAAATCTTTTAGTGCAACATTTACTTGTTCATGGTGTTTATCTCCCAATACAATTCCCATCTCGGGTACATCAGCTCTAAATTCTCTAGCAGCCTCAACAAAAGTAAGTTCTTCCAAAATGTTATCTGCCTTAATCCAATAAAAAGTATCGCGTCTTTCGTTACGCATAAAACAAATAGTAGTATCGCGCTTAATCTTTTCTTTTCTTCCCACGCGCGCGCGTAGTGGCATGTTTTTTATTTTTCTGAAATATTCTGGATTTTCCTGTTTAAACTTACGTAACTCCATTAAAAAACCTAATTTTTCGTCGCGCTCTTCTTCAATGTTTTTATCAAATAATCCAAAAGATTGAGTTTCTTCATCAGGTGAGTAAACTTCTGAGTCTTCGCCCAATGCTGAATGGAAAGCTTGCAATTTCATAATTGCTTTTTTCTCTAGTTCTATATCGCTGTTTACTCTTGAGGTTGGATAGAAATTAAAAATATACACTTTAGCTGCCACAGATCCAATACGATTTACACGACCAATACGCTGCATTAAACGAGTGGAATTCCATGGTGTATCGTAATTTATAATTACGTTACTTCGATGCAGATTTACACCTTCTGCTAATACCTCAGTTGAAATTAAAATGTTGTAATCACTCATATATTCATCGCGAGGAATATTGGCATCAAAGTTTTTACGAATAGTATCTTTTAAATCATTTCGATTGCCGGAATTCACTTCCAAAACATCATTCCTACCTTTTTTTCGTAAATGCTCTGATAAATAATTTGTAGTTTCTTTGCTCTCAGAAAATATAACAAGTTTTGATTGGGGATTGATTTCTTTAGTTAAAAACTGATTGTCGATTCTTGTCAAAAATTCTTCTAATTTAGGATCATCTTTTACTTTTTGCCACTCATCATTAAGTTGCTTTAAAATTTTATAATCTTTTTTTAATCCTTCAAAAAATAACAAACTAAAATCTGCAGGTGTACAGATTTCTATAGAAGGATCTGTATCCCTTAAGTCAATGATTTTTTGCATCAATTCATCTTCTCTCCCCTCAACAATATATTCTGTTACATTTAAGTTGGGAGCAATAATTACAGTACCTTTTTCAAACATACTAATCATTGCGCCAGTAGCTTCATAAAAGCGGTTAAGAGATGCCTTAAAAGCATAAAAACTACTATCCATGCGCTTTACAAGCATGGTTTTCATGATTTTTGCTAATGCTGCGGAAGCTACATCTGCGTTTTTATATTTGTTTTTCTTATGGGGTAATAAATATTTTATTGCCTGATAGCGCAAGTATTGAACACCTTCATTCTCATTACTTAATAATAAAATAGTTCGGTCATACAAATCTTCCAGTTCTTTATTTAGCTGGTAATATATTTTTTGAGGCTTTTCAATTTCGGGAAAAACAATCCCTTGATTTTGTAAATCAGAAAGGTATTGATGATGTTCTTTCAAATCAGTTCTTGTTCTGCGAATAGTTAATGGGGCTATAACTTTATCACGAATTTCTTTATAAATCTTTTTCACACATTCCTGGACCTCTCTAATATTTGGGTTGTCTTTAAGTGTGTTGTATGCATCAATATGCTGCCTGAAAAAATGTTGAAGATTTGAAACTTCTAATGTAGAGTCCTTGGCATCTTGAAACAAATAAACCTGATTAGCAATATCCTGCGGTCGATTATTCAATGGTGTTGCAGAAATTAAAATAACTTTTTTATTGGCATAGCTTCCGTCTTTTAATCTGTGACGTGTTCTTGTTTTGCATATTTTTTGCAAATCATTATAAGCATCTGCTGTATCATTTCTAAATTTATGTGCTTCATCTAACAAAATAAGGTCGTATTTGTCTGCATCAATTATTTTATGAAGACTGCCATTAGTAACTATTGTATAATTTTGTAACTCAAACTTATCTAAAGTCTCTACCCAATTATCTTTTAGTGCGGGAGGAACAACTATTAATGTGTTCGTAATATGATTTGGAAAATCATTCGTATAAAAAAACTTTTTTGCAATTAATGTACCTACAACTGTTTTACCCAAACCTACCACATCAGCAAGGAAAAAACCATTATGTTTTTGTAATAATTTAAACCCTTCGTTTACAGCATCTATTTGGTAAGACAATCTTTTAAATCCATCAGGCAAATCAGTAATTGCATTAGGATCAAACTCAACACTTTTCCCAAAATACTCAATCAAAAATTTGATATAAACTTCAAATGGTGTAAACTCGTTATTTAAAAAAGTTTCTTTTCTAAGTCCTTCAACATCAATTGGTAAAATTGAAACCCCCTCTTGCCATAATCTTTCGAACTCTGAAGTGGCAAATTTCACATCCTCAAATTCACTTAAAATTACATTGAATTCGTAATTGATATTTCTACCAGCGCCAAGACCGTCTTCTGTCAAATTGGATGAACCTGTAATAACATGTCCAGATTTATGTTCATTCCAGTTTTCTGGCCTGAAAATATATATTTTAGCATGTAGTTTCTTGGATGGATGCGCTTTTAATTCAATTTTTTTTGTTGCAATGTCTTGAATAAATTGCAAAATGCCATCTTCTACTTCTTTTTCATAAGATGCATTCTGAATATCATTTTTTGTCTCGTTTATGAATTCAAATACTGTTTGTTGCGCGTCTCCTTGAAATAACAAACCTCTTGACTGGTATTGTGCTAAAATCTTATCTACATTTATTCCTATAAGAATTCTGATATTTGGCACATTATTTAAATATGGCCTTATTTTAAAATAACCGGACGCTCTGAAATATCCAACAAGGGCATCAAAAAAATGGATATCCTTGTTATTTTCAAAAACTCCTTTAAATTTTTGAATTAATGTATTGGAACCTTCGTTAGTAAAAAATTTAGTGGACATTCTATTAATTTAAAAGTGCCTAATCCTGAAAACCATTATTTTTAATCTGCTCAAACAGCTCTTTTCACTTTTTGAAAAACAAAACCTTAAGGCAGACAGTTTGGAACAATATATTTTGGTAAATTTGTGCTTTTTTAATATCCAACTATCTTAGAAAGTCACCTAAGAGAGCTCCCAGAGAATAGAAAACAGCAAAGGATGTACACATACGTTTGCTTTAGTCAAACTTGTTCCATTATTTCTAGGGAAAAATTACCTTGGTTATTTCTAAAAAGTAGACGTTAAGTAATGCTATATTATAAATAATTTTATTTTTTTAATATGTTTCAAGTATAAATTTAGTTTATTTTCTTATATGTCAACCTATTCTTGTGTTATACTTCCATCATTATCCACTCTTATCGTCAACCATTCATAGCTTTCCTTCGCTATAGCCTTAATGATACTTTTTTGGATTTGTTTATTGGCTGCGGTTTTCTTTTCGCTGTCCAATAAAACAACACTTTTTAATGCATCACCATTGGCTCCTGCTTTCATGCCATTAAACACCACAAAATCTACTGGGTGGAAAATAACTTTAGCATCGTCAGGGTTTAGTTTTTGAGGCAAAAACACTTTGTCAACCTTTTTAATCATTTTGGTAGCTTGTTTACGTCCTTTTTCTCTTGCTTGCTCTTTGTAAAAATCCATATCCTCGTCCAACTTCTCTTCTAGTAGCTGAATTTTGGCTTCCTCCTTGCCTAGTTTATCTAACCAATCGGATGATTTACGTCCGTCTTTGTATATTTTAGTATCACTTAGTCTGAAGAAATCGCCACAACATGGGCAGATGCCAAATATTTGACGTTCGTATTCAAAAAATATAAGTATGTCTTCTTGATGCATGTTTTATGTTTTTAGCTTAGTAGTTTTTGAATTCAACCTTTTTTTGTTCAATCAATTGTTTGATCGCTTTTTGATTTGCTTTTAATTTTGCTTTACCCGACTTAATATCTACAAAGAATATCTTTTGTACTTTGCCAGTTTTTTGCAATCCTTCAAATATGACATAGTCAATTGGGTCAAATAAACTTCGACAATCATTTTTATCAAATGGGAAATATTCTAATACAGGGGCTAAACGCTCTAATATAAATCCCATATTAACACTGTTTGTAGTAGTTTCAACTCGTTTTTGAGTATCCGCTTTTTTCTTACTGATTTCTTCTCTTTGTATTTTTAATTCTTCCTTTTTCTCATTTAATAATTGCTTTGCTTGTGCATTAAAATTATCTAATGAAAAAAGGCTAGAATCCTTTAACTTGATGCTTTCCCCGCAAGTTGGACAATTTGCTTTAAAGCCATTTTGTTGTAAGAAATTTATCAGGTCTTGATGTGATTGTGCCATAGTATTTTAAATTATTTAAGATGATAATGTATTTAGCCTTATATAAAATTTTGAATTTGGAGGACACATAATTAAGATGAATTCATCTTTGCCATTTATTCTAATCTCTGGCCATTCATATCGACCATTTAGTATTACTTTTTCTATTTGATTATTATTTACAATTTCAATTTGAATGCCCTCGTCAAGTCCCGTTGTGATTGAATTACCAATGAACACAATATTTTGAGCGATTTTTTGTAGTGCATCAAAATTGTACACCTTATCCATTGTGTTTACTGTTATCCCATCTGGTAATGGGCCAGTGAATAATTTCACTTCCTTCGATATGTTTGTACTATTGGTTATATCTATTAAAAATCCGTTTCCCATATTTTTATTTTAATTGTTTTCATCTATTTCTAATATAAATTCATACTCATCTGAATCAACTAAAGATTCTATAACAAGTAACATACAATAACTAAATTCCTCAATATCACTTTGCTGAATTGGTGGCCAATACATTGCAGATGACTGTTTGATTTCATTCTCAATAGCCCATTCAACAGAATGAATATGTGTTTCTTTTTTAACTATTTGACCAGTGAAATAGGTTTGTGACCATGTATGCAATACAAATGGTGTTTTAAAAAAATCAATCGCCGAGCAAAATAGCTTCATATTGGCCTTGAATTTATATTGTAGGAATATTTCAAAAGGGATATAAAGCTGATAGCCTTTTTGTATTAATTCGCCAGTAATTATGTCTTGAATCGGTTCGGATATTGGAGTGAATTTTAGTTGGGTGCTCATTTTCTTAATCTTTCTTTAATATAGTGATTTACAAAATGATTTTCTATTGGTTCCATAATAATTGCATGTTCAATCAATTTAAAAAATCTTACTGTAAAATATCTTTTTTCATATAACTCACTTAGTCGTTCTATGGTTTCAATTTTTAGATCCCTGTATAAAGCAGCCTTTTCAAAATTTTGTTTTATCACTGATTCGCGTTGTCCTGCATCAAAAAGTAACATTTCACTGTGATAATTAAGCATTCGATTTACAAAGAGTATTTCATCCATTGAATAGCACCTATTTTCAATACTTTTTTCTTGTCTAAAATTATAGCCCAGCTCTTTCCATTTTGCAAGATTTAGCCTTATGTTTATCCATTTTTCATCATCAAAATAACTTTTACTGCAAATAATTTCCATAAACCAATTATTCAATTGATTTAACCTTTCTGCTTCCTGATCCGTAAGTTGAAGTTTCATCTTTTTTTGATAAATGTATATACCTTAACCTCCGCCTATTGGAGTTGTAATTTAATGATAATTTTTTCTAATAAGATAGAGTTATCAAGTCATATTTGGAGAAAAGCTACTAATTTGAGACCGTAAATAGATATAAAATGCCCAAGAATAAATCAGCTGCTACTAGATACCGTGTTATAGACCAAATGTTGAATGATAAGCGTAAGCCTTATCCTAATTTGGAGCAATTGGCGGCCAAATGCAGTGTCGTTTTAGGTTCAGATGTGTCTATTTCCACTATTGAAAAGGATATTAGGGCTATGCGCGAACAAGCACCTAAAGGCTATAGCGCTCCCATTGTGTATTCTAAAATTGAAGGGGGGTACGTTTATGGCGAAGTGGGGTTTTCAATTGCTGAGCTCAATTTAAACGAAGAAGAATGGACCGCTTTACAATTTGCTTCCCAGCTTTTGTACCAATATAAAGACGTGCCAGTATTTAGTAATTTTAAAAATGCAATTGAGCGAATCAACACCCGTTTTGCTTTAGGAATTGATGGGGATGATAAAGTACTGGACGAAGTGGTTCAATATGAGAAGGCAGTTCACACCAATGGCATGGAGTTTATTGAACTCATATATAGTGCTATTAAAGATAAACATGCCATTGAGTTTAAATATCGCAATATTTATAAAAAAACTACAAGTGCATCTAGTTTGGTTCCTTATTTAATTAAGGAGCATCGCAATAGGTGGTATGTAATTGGATGGAGTACTGAGAAGGAAAAGTATACTACTTATGCTTTGGATAGAATGAGTGATATTATTATGCTTGAAGGAACTGTGAAAAAAAGATCGGACTTTAATGCCAGTTCTTTTTTTAAACATAGTACTGGTATAATGGAAAGCAACACCAAGCCCGAAGAAGTCTTACTAACCATTAAAAAACCAATCAGTGACTTAGTATTGCTTGAACCATTACACACCACTCAAAAACTAATCAATGAAAAAAATGATAGGGTACAGATTACATTGAAAGTATTGGTGAGCGAAGAGTTTATGTTTAAAATTTTAGGAATGGGATCCTATTGTATTGTAGACAAGCCTGCGAGCTTACGTAAATCAATAAAAGGAGCCATTCAAAATATGAGTGCTAATTATAAATAGTTACCCTCTTAAAATTACAGAACCTAAAGGCATTTCATCGTCGTCCAATGGCATCCAGGGGCTACCATTAAAATTTTTGTCGGTTATTAAACGTTTTACAACAATTTTATCGCAACGAATCATAATACCTGGTTCTACATAAAAGCCAAAAAGTTCGCCCTCCATTGGCATTTGTGACACATGTGTCATATATACAGGACGGTCATATTGGTTTAAAAAGAAGTAGAAGTAATTGTCCAGTTTAACTATGCTAAAAAATTGCTTGTTAAATTCAAAACCATGCTTTTCAAATTTGCCACTAAATCTGTGTTCATTATAATCATGGTCCTTTTGGAACTTTGCTATCGTAAAATTTTCATTTTCTGTTGACACAACAAATTTTGAAAGCTCTTCGTGTGCTTTGTCAAAACCCCACACTAGGCCATATTGTCCAAATCCACGCTTATTATTAAGTATTTCAATCTCAGCTCTAATGATAAAATTCTCTTTTGCAGTTACAGGCAGCTTTTTGTGATAAAACATCCATCTATTACCTGACTTATTTTCCATCCAATAATGACTGTCCTTTATAAAAGAATGCTCGTCCTCATCTTCAATAAGTTCCCATCCTTCAAATTTGTTATTAAAATCATCCTCTAATAAAACCTCTTCGTGAATAATGTTGGCTAGCGGTAGAATTTGTATCATATTATTTAATTAGGATACAAACATAAAAGGGCAAACCGCAAAGTATTGGAGGGGTAATTTTCAATACTTCAAACAAGAGTTCAATACATTTATTTAAATAATCGGGCAGTTTTTGTATTATTTATCATAAATTAGTTAAAAATATTATATGAGTAAATACGGTTTCTCCTTCTCATGGAAAAGGGCTTTAGGTATATCTGCTGCTAAACAACGTTTTGCTCGTCAAACTGGTATCCCAACAACTAAATCTGGCCTAGAAAGGAAGCTTGGAAAATCAGTTATTAATTTATTACTTTCACTTTTTAAGAAATAATAGTATTTATTTCTTTTTGGATCGCCTTTCAATCATTTCAAATCTTCTTCCCAAATTTTCAAACCTTTCATAATAGGTTGTATACTTTGTATTTTTCCTCAGTTTGCTTATATAATCCTTTATTTCTTTATTGTTATAAGCAGTTAAGATATAATCTGAAAAGAAGTCATTAACATCTCGCTCATTAATTGAACCTGCTTCGGAGTAATTGTTGAGTAATTCAAAGAATCCCAAATAATCATCAAGTTCATTTTCCTCCCACCTACCGCCATTTTTCTTTAAAATTTTCTTTCCGTCATATAGATCAGAAGCGATTGCAGAATCCTTTACATTATTAGTAAAATAAACGCTAACATCTTGAACGAAACGGCTTCTTTGTATCATATTGAAGTTGTGTAATTCGTTATATGACAGAGTAAAGCCAATAGTAAATACTATAAAAATTAATAGTAGCAAGAATTGCGTTAAGCTTATTTTATTTTCTTTCATTATTTCGTTGTTTCAATATATGCAGATCTGTACTTGGATTCATTGTTATAACCTGTAGTAGATCTTATAATTCCAATTGCACAAAATAAAAGCACAGATGCAGCTAATGCATGAAATTTATAAGATTTAATTATAGTAAACTTTGTTTCTTGGTATATGTTTTTTTCATCTTCAATTAGAAATTTAATTTCATTTCTAATCTGATTTTGTCCAGATTCTTTAGAAATCAATTTTATACTATTTGACAGGATATATTTATCACTAAACTCATCAGTGTTGATGATTGGTGCTAATTCCTTTAGTTCTTCCAATGTAAAATTATATTTTACTAGTCTCTCAATTTTTTCTAATAATAATTCTTCTTTCATTTTAATAAGTTTTATGATTTAACACATTCTTCAACCAGTTTAAAAGCTCTAAATTTTTGAGTAGTTGCAGATCCCTCACTTGCTAAACCCGTAAGTTCTGCAATTTTTTTTAATGAATAGTTATGGTAGTAGAAATATTCAAATACTTTTCTTTTTGTTTCTGATAATTTACTGATACAATCCCTCAATTTTATAATGTTTAACTCAATATTTGTATCTTTTACCTTATCATAATCATCATATATTGAATCATCCATTTCTGCATCATAGTCTATATTGAATCCAATTTTAGTCTTTCTAACTCTTTCGTTTATCTTATTTTTTATTACACTATAAATGAATGTAGACTCTTTAGAAGTCAAATTAAAGGTTGGGTCAGTAATTTTTTCATACAATACAACAATTGATTCTTGCAAAACATCATCTATATCCATACTATTAAATAATATAGAGTGCTTATTATTAGCCTCATTAATCAATTTAGCCACCATTGGTCTATAGTTTTTAATATAACTTCTAAATAAGTCTTCTCTGTTATTATCCAAATTCATGCTTATCTCAGTAGTTGATACTTTTTCGCTATTCATATATGACGATAGATTTAAAACCTTACCAGAATTTTGAAACTTTTTTCTGTTTCCAAGGTAATTTTTTATTTTTTAAAATAAAAATATTCATAATTAATTGATAATCAATATAATATTAATTTTTACTGCATATATGGGTGGTAAGGTATTTTATGAATTCGCATTAATGATAAAAGAAATAGATGAAAACAAATTACCAATTATTACTAAAACACCCAAAGTGGTTTGAAAAGAGATCTCAAATCATAAAGCGCGATTTAAAGCAGTGTGTTATTTGCGGCTCATCTAATAAGATTGAAGTCCATCACCGACAATACCATTTTAGTAGAAGTAAGAAGACATTTGTACCTCCTTGGGACTATAAAAGTTGTTATTTAATAACACTCTGTAATTCTTGTCACGAAACCGGACACAAAACATTTAAATCAATTCCAACATTCACAATAAATTAAAAAACATGAAACTATTTAACTTTTTTAAAAATTCAAATGAAACCGAAACATTAACTCCATCAATTGTTAATACTTTACCAGAGGTTCCAAAAAATATTTTTATGGATGAAAATCCGCCATTAGATGAACCACTTCAAAAATCTGAAAGGAATAGAATAAACTTTCTAATTGAATTTGATTACGAAAGAGAGGGAATGAAAGATGGTTTTAATATTCCTAACCAAAGTGTATTAGAATTAAAACTTGAAAGGTTTAAAGCAGAGATTCTTAAGGAATATGAAGTTTTGATTAACGAGAAAATTGAAAAAATTCAAAAACTCAATTCTCTTAAAACTGCTTCTGAGAATATTGACACTTTGTTTGCTGCACAATTAATACTTGACATAGCAAATTTAGAAACAGATAAAACTACTTTAATTAGCGAGAAAGTGCAGATTGAAAATGGTAGAGGATCATACCTTATTGTGGAAAACAATTATAAAATTGGTTTTATTCAAGGAATGGAAAAATTCAAACAAGTGGAAATTTTTAACAAATAAAAACATCAACAATGTCAAAAAATATTTTAAAAGCATCATGCTTAATTACAGGTGACGATTATGTACAAGTTTCAAGAGAGTCGGTTAAAAGTCAACATAAAATTACCACCTATGGTTTGATTATCTTAATGGTAATGACATTATGGTTTTTTAATGGTTATTTATTAAGCCATGTCATTCTTAACTACTCCATACCAGTTTCTCTACTTGTTTCAGTTTTATCAATGTTAATTGTATACGTAATTGAAACCTCAATAATCAAAATGTCAAGAATTAACCGAATGACTCAAATTGTAAGACTGGTACTGGCACTTTTGATAGCAGCAATAGGCTCAATTTCAATTGATGAAGTAATATTTAAATCAGATATTTCAGTTCAATTACAAAAGGACAATCAGAAAGAAATACTTAATTCTCCTATTATAAATGATTACAATAAACAATTATTTCAACTTAAACAAAATGGAGATAAAATTGAAACAAATATTACAGATATGAATAGTCAAATGATTCTTGAGTCTAAAACAGGTTATGGCCCTAAAACTAAATTAATAGAAAGGCAATTGATTGACTTGAAGAATCAAAGAGATATTAATAATGCAAGTTTAAATGCGTTAAGTCAAAAAATTAACAATAATAATTCAACAATGTTAAAAAATACTGAAAATGGAATAATAAAGAATATTATGGGTCTTGTTCACTATAATAATGAGAATCCAGTTGGATGGGTTATATGGTTTGTGTTCTTCTTATTGTTTTTAATAATAGAGGCGCTTTGTATTGTTATTAAAAGTTCAAGTGATTTAACAGCTTATGAAATAAAGAAAGAAAATCAGGATTCTCTGTCATCAAGTCAATACATGAGTTTTGTAGATGCAAGGAAAGATCCAATAAGAGAGGGTTTGAGATTATTACATGCACAAATTTAAAAATATGAGGAAAATATATTTACTCATTGTTGTAGAAGTTTTTATTGTTTTTGGGTTATTTGCTCAGAAATATGAATACTATTATAAATTGGGACAAGTAAACTTGGATTCAGGAAACTATAGACTTGCAATATCTTATTATGATTCAGCTTTAAGAAAGAACCCTAAACATGCCAATAGTTATTTTAACCGAGGATTGGCTAAAAGTATATTAGATGAGAATGATGGTGCGATCATAGATTTTACAAAGTATATTTCCATGGTACCTAATGATGCAGATGCTTATTCTCAAAGAGGCGATGCTAAAAAATACATTAAAGATACTGCAGGTTGCTTAAGGGACTATGATACTTGTTTAATTCTTAGTCCAAACAATTATGATACTAGAGTAAACAGAGGTAGGATTCTGGCTGCCATTGACTCTATGGAAATATCTTTAAATGACTTTAATTATGCATTTAAATTAGATTCTAACAAATTTGAAGGCGTTTATTTTAAGGCGATAAATCATTATTATATGGATCAACAGGATTCGGCCTTAAAATACTTTAATAGATGTATTTTTTTAGATACGACAAATGATAGACCTTATTATTTCAGAGCTAAGTTAAAATATTACAAGGACGACTATAATAATGCATTAAAAGATATAAATGAAGCAATTAGATTAAATATTAAAGATCCTGACTATTTTATTGCCAGAGCAAAAATTTATTATTACAACGATAATGAATACGATGATGATTTGGCTGAAGAAGATTTATACACTGCTATTAAATTAGGTTCTGACGAGGCAAAAAAATTATTGGAGGAGTTTTTCAGTGATGATGATAACTAAATTATAAATTTAAAAAATAAAAAATGTGTTTAATATCTAATAAAATAAAATTTTGCACCTGTAATGATGAAGATTTAGATGTTGAAGAGTTAAATAATTATTGGATTCTTTTTAGATACAATCCTGATAAATTTGAAAAAATAGTTGGATTGTTTATCCTTCCAAAAGAAGATACTTCTTTCTTTGAATTGAATAAAGAAACAATACTAAATAGATTAAAAGAACAGGATGCTTTTGATACGCCTATAGAGTTTAAAAGTAGAGATCGGTTACTAATCTCTATAAACAACGACAGAGCAAATGTAGAAGAAGATATGATATATTTTTTTAAATTTACAAGAGGTAAATTTAGATCTACAGAGTACAACCCATTTGGTTTAATGGAAGAGTTTGACCAATTTAAAAAAGGTACTTTTGAAGAATTGTGGGATAAGAAATAATTTAAATTCAAAAAAAATCCCCCTGCAGGATAATTTCTACAGAGGGAAATACACAAAATCAATAAGTGGCGGATCTGTCAGTTGGCGGATTATTAAAGCATATGCTCAATCCCATCAATTGGAAATTCACGAATTTGCAAACTTTCCGGGAACTCATTGATATCCCCACCATGATGGTGCTTTAGGTGCATTGTATCACGCAAATGACAACCAAGTTGTTTCACAAAGACTGCAACATTAGTTTTCTCTTTCAAATCCTTAACAATTTTTTCGTACCATGCTAATTCAGAGGGTCGATATTTATAAGGACCAGATTTATCTCCACTTTCGCCACCTAATATCAACCACTGATAATTATCGATAATTCGTTTACCATCATTTTCCACTAAAAAATCTATTTCTTCTAAGAGTGGTTCGGCTGAAATAAAGCGAACTTTTGCAGGAATAGTTGCTAGCGTAATAGCTCTGTGCATGGAAGATTGAATTCCTATTGAAGTACCAAGCCAAACATTATCCCAGCCATTTCCCCAATCAGGAGGCAAATGCTCTTTAATCCTTTCTGGCCTTTTTGTTAGTATTAGCCAAATATGCTGTGGGGTTTTACGAATTACATCCCATGCATCTTCTCTCCATTCATCAGCTTGCTCTAGAAAGAAATCTGAATAAGAACAGGTGAATATTATGGCAGGGTCTTTTTCAAATAATGGTTTATAAAAAGTTGCATCACTCAATCTGTGAATTATCGAACCATTTTGACCAACTTTTTTCTTGTTTCTATACATGTAGCATGCAGCACATTCAATGCCTAGTTTGCGGCAACCATGCCAAAAGTTGTGGGTCAACTTACACCATTGTATATATGTTAAAATCATATTGTTTAAATTTAGCCCTACACCTTTTATTTGATGTAGGGCAATTATTAATTTAGATTATCCGCCATTCGTCACATCCGCCACTAATACTTTTTCATACTCTCCCTTTTTTACAGAGGTTAACCTTCCTGCTTTCTTAAGTTTATCCAGCATTCTCTCAGCAGTTCTTTTTGAAATATTTAGTGACTTACATAACGGAGCAAGCTCTTTTGGTTTAAATTGCTTTGGAAGCATATTAAACATCTCTTCCAATCTTTCATCCCCTTCATTTTTTTCTCCAGGAAGATCTTTGTACAACTCAATACAGCATTGATAAGACTCTTCGGCCATCCATGAGGCTATTTGAAAATCTTGGTCGCTACATAAAATAACATCACTTGATAGCTGATTTTGAAAATATCTAACCATGGTTAAAATGGTTGCTATTCGAATAGTCATATTTCCATGCCTTTTTGCAATAGAAGTTGCACTTTCGCCTCCTTCTATATTGCTATGTTCTAAACGTCTGGCACCTGTTTCATTCAACAAATTCCAATGCTCATTGGTAAACTTCACTTCAACATTTCTCTCCTTAAAATATTGGTATAGCTTGTAATAAGCAGCTGCCTTCTCTTCAAAAAGCTTGTTGAGAGGCACACAAGTGTCACAGGGTTGTACGTCTTTCCATACTATTGATGCTGTACCTGAAATGTTCAAAAACCTAGATAATAGGCCATCCTTGTTTGAATGAAACAGCCTAGGTATTTGTGATGGGGTCCCAGTGATCACAATGGCCATTTTAGGATTCAAGACATCTAGATGCTCTGAGTTGTTCTTTCGCATTTGGCTTATCTGCTCATGGTGAAAGACCTTTCGGTAAATCATTGAATTGTCCGAGCCAAACTTGTTCCCCATCATATTAGTCATTGCATCCGTTTCCGTTTCAAAGAGCAATGCCATTATATCACCAGCATTCTCTGCTAGTTGCTCTGTGAGTTTGGATGAAGTGGTATTTGCCGGAATAAGCAGTATTGGTAATCGTGGCTTTTCTGGAGGAGGTGTCAGATTCCCTGCTTTTTTATTTTTTTCATACTCCTTCACTTCCATACGATAAGTTTTCATTAAATGATTATTCGTTGCTCTCAGTTCATCATTTATGTTTTTTAATACCAATGGCAGAAGTGCTAGTTTGCCTTTCCCAGCTGCTGGCGGAAAAGACACACTTAGCATTAGTGCAGGATGATTCACTTTGCCATCATAGTTGGTCCAAACATGTGGCATCAAAGATCCTGTTAAGACTGTAGAAGCATATAGCCCCATATACTTCTCTTGTGGAGATTCCATCAAATTGACTGTCTCCTTTAGTAAATCTGGCAGATCATTTATTGCTGCAAACAGATCGTAATTTTGATTTTCTTGCGTCATATTAAATTATTAATGTTGTTAATCTAAGAGGTTGCTTTATTACACCCTCCGTTTTGTTTTCAATCTTTTGCATAAGTTAAATACAAGGCTTATTACCTGGAAATGCTTTCTTCACTGCTCTTTCAATTCCTGCTAAACCCCTTAAGGTTACTCTAGTTACAGGAATAAGCGTTTTAATTTTTCCTATTATTCTATATGTTTTCACTAATACAAACCATTTATAGTTTATATATTTTTGAGCTGGTGTATTGTCTTGCAATAAAAAGCCCTTCTCCCTTAGCCAAAGGAAAAACTTTATTTCACCGCCAGGAAAATTTACCAATTTAGCCGCTACAGCGATCGAAATTGTTTGCGGTTTGTTAACCTTTACCATATACTTATCTGTTTTAATTTTTAAAAAATGTATAGCCCAACACTCAAATGAAGGGCCATACATAAACACTAGATGCCTAGTGGATTTGGATAAATTTTTGTAGGATTTAAGTAATTTTCAAGAATTACTAATCCATCTTCAGAATTGATTTCTGTAAACTTATTAATTATACAAAAATCCGCATCCGCATCTGATGTTTTTTCAAGCGTGTAATGCTTGATTTCAGGATTTGTGGATTCAGAATCGCATAATCGCAAATAATTGAATCCTTTTTCTACGAGCTTCGTTTGAAGCGTAATTGTTTTCGACATTTTGTTTGTTTTTTGTGATGGTAGTCCACCGTTTTAAAATTTTGCAACTTTACTCAACCCAGAAAAGTAGTTGCCCCTTTTCTGGATTTGGTATCATATACTTGAAGTATACGTGAAGTCGAATTAGCATTTACAGTCTGCACCAGGAGCTAATCCACCATCTTCAACACTGGTACATTTTCCGTCCATTATTAATAGCATTCGCGACTGCGTTTAATGAGTGTAAGGAAAGTTTCTTTAATTTTTTGACCGTTCAATCCAAGCCTTGATCTCATCGATCTTAAATAATAGCCGCCCGTTTGGCTTATAATTTGGAATTAAACCAAGAGCAGTTTTTTTATATACTGAACTCAATGATTCGCCAAGCATGGAAGCACAGTCTATTGCATCGATATAGCCAAATTTTGGATCTGGTTTGTACTTTTTTCTGTTTTTCATATGACAAACCCTTACAATCTTTATGCCTCCTCAATTTTTCTGCCCAACAAATGCAACAATCATAATGTTGTGAATGTTGGTCATGTCATAAATGCAAAAAGCCATACAATAAGTATGGCTAATTAAATCCTAGGTATGTATTAAGGCTATAGCGCTTTTATTTGAGTAATAATAGCATCGATTTCTTTTTTTAATTTACTATCTATACGAGTCTTATCGCCTCTTAACTTATCAGTAGTTAATTCAGTTTTGTAGTTGTAAACCCTTTTTTTAATGTTTAATAAAATATTAAAATTATCACATATATTATTTTTAATTAACTCTCTAAAGAAATAAGCAGCAGGTCCTCTTTCTACATTGATTAGAATGGAATCTTTATCCGTGAAGGAATAATCTATCAAGTTATCTTTTAATAAGAGTCTCCTCAATGGCTCCTTACTATGATCTTTGAAAATACTATCTGATCCAATTTTAGCATTTACTATTAGATCAATGATATCCTCATTTTTTTGGACTTCATCAGGTAAATATTCGAAAGGAATATCATTTTCTTTTAAAAGTTGGGTATAAGACTTTACTTCTTCTTTAATTAAATTAAACCACTCATCTCTCTTTTCAGTTGTAGTAATATGTGTAGTTTCAGTTGAATAAAAATTCGGGACAATTTCTTCAATACCATAATCATCTGTAATTGTAGTAGTGCCACTCTCAAATACTTCGTATTCATCCCATTTTTTTAAAAAACGTAAAATATTATGCTTTGATTGGAATACATCATTAATCAACTCCTTAGTTTCCATTAAAATAATTTTGCTGGTTTCTTTATACTGCGTCATTGATGCCACAATTCTAAACTCAGAAATCATTACTTTATAATTGACAACAATTTTATCATGGTTTGTCAAGCCACCTAGCATGGATTTTAAACGAACATTAATAGCTAATAACTCATCAGGTATACCGGTCATACTATTCAAATTTAGTTAATGCTTTTGCTAATTCTTTTTTACTGTCATCCTCAAAACTATCAAGGTACTTTTGCGTTACCATTGAATTGGAATGACCTAATGCTTCTTGAATTTGTCCAATTGATGCACCAGAACGTTTTAGTATAGTTGCAGCAGAATGTCTGCTAAAATAAGTTGTAGCAACTTTACTTAGCTTCAAAAATTCACAGATACGTTTCATATTCTTATTGGTAGTTTGAATAAGCTGGTCAATTTTTAGGGATTGGTCCAGCGGACTGTCATCAATATCCAATATTGGAAATATGTAATTATCCGGGCTTGTGTCTTCATTGCCCCATTTTTTTATTATTTCCATTGATTCCTTGGTCAAAAAGCAACTAATAACTTGTTGGTTGCCTTGGCTCGTCTTTTTTGTTTTTTCACGTATGAATCTAAGCATATCTCCATCTATGTTCTTAAACTTTAGTTTTGCTAAATCTCTAAAGTTTAAACCATTGCAATAGTAACTAAACATCCAAAAATCTTTTGATCTGTCTTCGTAAGTTCCTTCTAATGGCTTATGGTCATAAATCTTTTTTATTTCGGCTAGAGTTAATGCCTTTTTAATATTTCGTCCAGCTGGTATAATAAATCTATTTCTTCCGAAAGGATAAGTCTCATCTCTTTTAATAACTCCAAGACTAATACAGTAATTATATACCGCTCGAAGTGTTCGGGTATAAATGCCTACAGTAGTAGGGCTATTATTTTGATTCAACATCCATTTATGGAAGTTATTTAAAAATTGAGGCGTTATATCATAAATGCTAAGTTTTGCTTTAACATGAAAACGTTTAATTGTATTCAGAGCAGTTTGATAAGCTGAAGCAGTCTTTATTCGATCTTCGCTATATATATTTTTAATGTAATCATCGAAAAACGGGTATATATCGGACGCATCTTTATGCTTGCCAAAAATCATTGCTTGGAACTTATCAAATGTAAATTGAGGTAATGCTTCCACCGCCTTGTTGGCTTTTTCTTTCCAAGATGTTAGTTCAGCTGCAGTTTTTATAAAGGCTTTGGAAGGTTTAGGTTTTGATGCCTCTGTGAATTCATCTTTAGCCATATCCAATCCAATTTTAAAATCGCGGTGTTGACGTTGGGAAACAACCCTGATTTTCACTGGATACTTACCATTTTGCTTTTCTCTTTCCGTATATAATAGAATTTGAATTGTCGGTTTCATGTTTCTAAATTACAAAATTTAGAAGCAATTTAGAAACATTTTAAGTAAAAGTTAGAAAAAGTTAGAAACCTTAAACCATATAAAATACTGTAAATCAATATTATATGTTAAATTTAGAAAAAATTAGCAAAGGTTAGAAAGTTAAAAAAACGGACTCATAATCAGGGGGTCCCAGGATCATGCCCTGGTGGGCCCACCCGATTACAAGCCAGCTGCAATTGTTATGATTGTAGTTGGCTTTTTTGTTACCCCTGACAGGTAGCTAATCTGTTAACCATTGATGAAAATTCTGTTAACCATAGGAAAGAACTACATCAAATGTAGTCAACTTCTAATAAATAGACTTTAGAATAGCTTAATTTTAGCTGAGAAAGTAACTCTAACAATATGCCATTATCCTGGAACGAGATTAAAAGTAGAGCAGCATCATTTAGCAATGAATGGAAAGACACCAAGAGAGAAGAGGCTGATGCTAAACCCTTTCTTATTGACTTCCTAAACATTTTTGATATCTCCCAAAGGAGAGTGGCAATATTTGAACACCCAGTAAAAAAGATAGATGATGCTTCTGGGTATATAGACCTTCTTTGGCCAGGCACACTTCTTGTAGAAATGAAGTCAAGAGGGCAGGACTTAGAAAAAGCATACACACAAGCTAAGAATTACTGCCATGGATTAAAAGATCATGAACTACCTAAGTTAATAATGATCTGTGATTTTCATTACTTCCATATTTATAGAGCGGATGGATTAATCATTAAGTTTGAATTAACACAGCTAGTTGAGAATCTAAAAGTATTTGAAGAATTAGCCGGTTATCAAAAACGTACTTACCACGAAGAAGATGCTGTAAACATTGCTGCAGCTGAGTTAATGGGTAAACTACACGATCAACTAAAAGATGTTGGTTACACAGGTTCACCTCTTGAAGCATACCTAGTAAGGCTTGTATTTATACTCTTTGCAGATGATACAACTATATTTCAAAAAGGTATCTTTTTTGACTACTTAGAACAACGCACTAAGGAAGATGGATCTGATTTAGCTATGCACTTAGACCAGCTGTTTCAAGTTCTTGATATACCTGAAGATAAAAGACTCAAAACTTTAGATGATCAACTTAATCTTTTCCCTTATGTAAATGGTAGTCTATTTAGTGAAAGACTTCCAACTGCAGCTTTTAATAGTAAGATGCGTCAAATACTTCTTGACTGCTGTAAAGTTGACTGGGGGAAAATATCCCCTGCAATCTTTGGATCACTGTTCCAGTCTGTAATGGATGCTGGAGAAAGAAGAAACTCAGGAGCACACTATACTTCAGAGAAGAATATTATGAAGCTTATCAAACCATTATTCCTAGATGAACTATGGGATGAGTTTCACACAGCTGGAGAAAACCATAATAAACTAAGAGCCTTACATGGTAAAATAAGTAAACTTAGATTTTTAGATCCAGCATGTGGCTGTGGTAACTTCCTAATTACTTCCTTTAAGGAAATACGTATTCTAGAATTAGCTATAGTAGAAAAACTATTAAAAGGTCAAATGGTTACTAACGTAAATCAATACTTCTTAGTAGACTTAGATCAGTTTTATGGGATTGAAATTGGGGAGTTCCCATCTCAAATAGCACAAGTAGCTATGTTCTTAATTGACCATCAAATGAACATGTTAGTATCAGAGAAGTTTGGTGAGTATATAACACTCATTCCATTGCAGAAGAGTGCTGTAATAGTTAATGGAAATTCACTTAGAATAGATTGGCAAAGCCTAATTAAACCACTGGAGAACGAAAATGAACATCCACACTATCAATATATACTAGGGAATCCACCTTTTATAGGTAAGCAATATCAAACAAAAGATCAAAAAGATGACCTGAATTTTGTCTTTAGTGGCATTTCAGGAGTAGGTATTCTTGACTTTGTAACTGCATGGTTTATCAAAGCTGCTCAGTATATGAAACAATACCAAAATTATGAAAGTAGATTACCGAAGTGCAAGGCTGCTTTTGTCAGTACAAACTCAATCTGTCAGGGTGAGCAAGTTGGTGCACTCTGGGGGGAACTTTTTATTAAATATAAAATCAAAATACATTTTGCACACTCTACTTTTAGATGGAGTAATGAAGCTAAAGGTGTTGCAGCAGTTCATTGTGTTATTATTGGATTTTCTAACTATGATATTACCAAAAAAACAATCTATACTTATACAAATATTAATTCAAATCCAGAAGAAACAACAGTATCAAATATAAATCCATATTTAGTTCAATCAAATGACTCATTTTTAATTTCAAGAACTAATCCTATTTGCAAAGTACCTGAAATAATATTTGGAAGTATGCCAAATGATAATGGACATCTATTATTGTCAGAAACGGAAAAAGAAGAGTTTATTAAACTTGAACCCGCTTCTATAAAGTTTATTAGAAAGTTTTGTGGAGCTGAAGAGATGTTAAACAATATACCAAGATACTGTTTGTGGCTTTTGGACGCAAAGCCAAATGAATTAAGAGATATGCCACTTATTATGGCTAGGGTAATGAAGGTAAAGGAAGCTAGATTACTTAGCAAGAGGCCATCTACAATAAAATTAGCAGAAAGGCCAACACTCTTTGGAGAGATCCGTCAACCAAATGGTGCATATCTTGCAATCCCTGAAGTAAGTTCTGAAAGGAGGAAATATATACCAATTTCATATCTGACAAATGAAGTTATAGCTTCTAATAGATTGAAAGTAATTTCAAATACTACATATTATCATTTTGGTATATTAACATCTATTATGCATATGATTTGGATGAGATATGTGTGTGGCAGGATGAAAAGTGATTACACATACTCAAATAAAATAGTATACAACAACTATCCATGGCCAGAAAGCCCAACAGATAAGCAGAAGCAAACAGTAGAGGGGGCTGTACAAATTTTGCTAGATACTAGGTCTCAATTTCCTGAAAGCAGTTTGGCAGATCTTTATGACCCTAGAAGTATGCCTCCTGAACTTGTTAAGGCCCACCAAGCCTTAGATAAAGCAGTTGACCAATGTTACCGCTCACAACCATTTACTACTGAAGCTAAGCGTATAGAGTTTTTATTTGAGCTTTATGAAAAATATACAGCTGGTATGTTTATAGAAGAAAAGTCAAAGAATAACAAGAAAAAATCTAAATAAATAAATCATGGAAAATAATAAGATAGAAGTACCTGGATTTCAATACTTCATGCTTCCTTTTTTACAAGTATTAGCGGATGGTAATACTAAACATATGAATGAAATAAACGAACTTATTATCAAGAATACTGGGATGACTCCAGAACAGTGTGCAGTTTTACTTCCAAGCAATTCTGACACTCTTGTTAGAAACAGAATAGGCTGGGTAAGAACATATTTATTTAAAGCTAGTTTAATAGTTCAAGTCAGTAGAGGCAATTATCATATCTCAACAGAAGGTAAAGTAGCCATAAATGATAATCCTAATGGTATAAATATTAAGTATCTAAGAACATTAGCTGCTTTCCAGAACTGGGGGAACTCATTTTCTAAGACCAAAGAAGAAGAACATATAGAGGCTGAAGAAACAGATACAAGAACACCTACTGAAAGGCTTGAATCTGCATTTAGTACACTAATTGAAGAGGTAGCAGTGGAGCTTCTTGATAAAGTGAAAAAAAGTTCACCGGCATTCTTTGAAAAGTTAGTAGTAGATCTACTCCTAGCTATGGGTTATGGTGGCTTTGATACAGCAAATGGAGAGGTAACTAAGTATTCTGGAGATGGTGGTATTGATGGTATTATAAAAGAAGATAAACTTGGCCTAGATAAGATATACATTCAAGCTAAAAGATGGGAAAACTCAGTACCAGTTTCAGCTGTAAGAGACTTTGCTGGTTCATTACTATCTAAAAAAGCAAGAAAGGGAGTATTCATAACAACTTCAAGTTTTCCTATTTCTGCATATGAATATGTACGTTCAATAGATCCTACTATTATTCTTATAGATGGAGATCAATTAACCAAGATGATGCTAGAGTATAATGTTGGAGTTTCTACTAGTCAAAAGTATGAGTTAAAAAGACTAGACAATGATTACTTTGAGCTTTAATGGTATTCAGTAAACATGATACCGTCTCTTAAAGTATTTTATACAACATAAACACTAAAAAATAGTGGCTGATAAGTTTGCGGCTGTAGTTCGTCATTTAGTAGATAATAATATTAGTTAATCTGCAACAGATTTGATGCTGGAACCAAATAAAAATAGTGTTCTTTATGAATTAAACAAGTCTACTTACCAAGTGAATATTTTGTGAATATTGTAAGGCTAATAACAAATATTGTAGCCTATATTACAAGACATCATAAAATGTTCAAATATGGGTTTAAGCATTAAAAACAAGCAGCTAGTAGTAACTAATAAAAAGATCTCAAAAGCTACTGAACTGATCATAAAAAGAAACGCTAACTTAAAAGTAAAAAAGGAGACTAAACTTTCAGAAGTCTTAAGTCTCCTACCTCCAGGTTTAGTTCAGAAAGATGAAACAGGAATGGGTGCTACTACCCTAGAACTTCTGGCTCCTAGAAACTCAATTATAGTAGAACCTATCAAAATAACAGCATCAAGTAAGGCATATAAGAACACACATAATTTCGGTATACCAACCCTATATGTTGGAAGTGAGACTAAATTTCATCCTAAAAAACCAACAAGAAAAGAAGTTTTAGCCTATCTAAATGACCCTAGTATTCAATATAAAAAAATCATGGTTGTTGCTGATTCCCTAGTAAAAGTAATAGCTGCTATTGGACCGGATGTTTACAGAGATTACTTCTTACTTCTGGATGAAATAGATTCTTTTCAAATGGATAGTACTTATAGGAAAAGTATGGAAGAATGTCTAGATTATTACAAGCTTTTTGATAAAAGCAAAAGATGCATGTTATCTGCTACTACTATAGAATTTTCAGACCCAACTTTACAAAAAGAAGCTAAAACTCAATTAAGTTACGATATACCTACAACCAGAAAAATTATAGTCATAAAAAGCTCTACTCCAGGTTTACTAGGAAATGTAAAAGATAAAATAAATGAGTTAATTTCAAAAAACCCTGGACATAAAATAATGGTTGCTTTTAACTCAGTAAAGGGTTGTATGAGTTTAGCAGAATCAATAAAAAAAGATAAATTACTAAATGAAGCAGATATAAAAATACTTTGTAGCATAAATAGTAAGGATAAAGTGGGTAAATACTTTGAAGAGCTAAATAGTGACATACTACCTGGTAAATTAAACTTTGTAACATCTGCATACTTCACAGGCTTTGACCTAAATGAGTCATATCATCTAATAACAGTATCAGGCAATAAAAATAAAGTCCATGCCCTATCTGATAAAAGAATGAAACAAATAGCTGGACGCTGTAGAGTAATAGGTGGATTATTAACTGAAACAATTATTCATGATTTAGTGAATCCAGATGAAAAAAAGGAAGATTACTCCATAGATAATTTACTTTCAATTGCAAACAGAGAGTTAGCAGCTATGATATGTATACAAAATAATTTTGAAGGAGTACCTGAATTAAAAGAACTAAATGAATCTGTATTAGATAGTATCATGAAAACTCTAGATAGTAATAATAGGAATTTTATCAGAAAGAAAGATTCTAATACACAACCTGAAATATCATACCTAAATATTGACTCTTTTATAGAAAGTGTTAAATCAAGACGAGAGCTCTATCAAAATTATGCAACACTAAGTGATAAATTATTATCTCAAGGTCATAAAGTTAAAAGCCTTTATGTAAATACAAGTACACCTGTTGATTTAGTAGAGATAGATGTGTTAGATAGAGAAATTAAAGTAAATCATATAATTGACTTTTTAACTGAAATACCAACTGATGTAGAAATCATAGAAAAACTTTCAATTGGTGGATTAATCCCATTACAGAAAAAGATAGCCAAAGGCTTCATTGAGTACCGTGAGTACATAGATAATGACCAATTAATAGAAAAGCTTAGAGAAAAGGGGTTGAAAAAAGACTCTAGAGAACTAAATAGTTTACTCCATACTTTAAGATATACGATTTCTGCACCTGGAGACCTTTATAAAAGTAGGATGAACAAATACTTTCCTATAGGCAAGTCTTTTACTAGTGATGAAATCTTAAGATGGACTAATGTGGTACTAACAGAAATTAACTCATCAGTGAAAATAGATTCTCCTGTACAAGCAGTTAAATATCTTACAAAGCATTTTAAGACTAGGAAAATAAGAAATGGGGGTAAACACCTCATAGTTGGATCTAATCCATTAGGGGTAACTATATTGAAAATAAAGAAAGAAATTGAAGATAAAAACCACCAAACCGGGTTTATGAGTAACATTTAGTTGAATTACACACTTAGTTCTTATATATTAATTCAACTAACTATGTAAGTAATTACCTGACTACTTATGTTACTGTACAGAAATACTTTAATCCATAGTACCTCCAGCTTCACTGTCTATATTATGGATTATATAGCTATAACAGCTACCTAGTGTATTAGATACCCCCTCCCCATACAAAATCAGCAGCTTCTAAGTAGTATCCCATTAGAAACACATCCTACTAGTTTGAATTCATACTCCCTTTATCTAACCCTAAACTTAGAGGGAATTATTATTTAAACTTTAAAAAGTTAAGATAATAAGGTATCTCGGTCGTACCTCCTTAAAAGTACCCCCTACTCCTTTTGAAGTAAACATACCCCCTAATCTTTTAAAAAAGCTTTATTTAACCCTTGACTTGTTCAAAAATATTTAACTATGAGAACATTCACAGAAATCAAGATTAGCTACAAACCTTCATTAAAAGAAAACCCAGTAGTTAGGAGTTCGGCTGATGCATTAAAGGTATTAAAGGAGTTCTATTCTCCTGAAACTATCTCACTACAAGAGAGTTTTATTGTCTTATACTTAAACCAGCAGAACAAAGTTATTGGTGGTCAGAGGCTCTCTTCTGGTGGCATTACAGGAACTGTAGCAGATATTAGATTAGTGTTTGGCACAGCCTTAAAAGCAGCAGCTACAGGACTTATTTTGAGTCATAACCATCCTAGTGGAGCATTAGTTCCTTCCAAAAGAGACATTAGCCTTACTGAACAAATGAAGAAAGCTGGGGAACTACTTGATGTTAAACTTTTAGATCATTTAATACTTGGTACAGAAGATGAATTTATCAGCCTATCAGATCAGGGATATCTTTAGTTTATGGAAGTAAATCCTTTGGATCAACATCTAAGGCAGCAGAAACTAGTTTTAGGTATGAGATACTAAAGTTAATCTTGCCAAGTTCAAGACGGTTAATTTGGGAGTAATCTTTATCATTACATTTAAAAGCTAGTTCAACCTGAGTGAGTCCGTTCTTGGGACGTATAGAGCGGACTCTTTCACCAATCAGCTTTAAAAAAGCATCATCTCTGTAGTATACACGTTGAGTAGGTTGTTTCACAATACAAAGTGAACGTATAAGGATAATTTGCCATAGGGATAATTATCCCTAATTTTGTTAAAACCATTTATGATAGACTTAATAAAGAACAAAAAGTTTGTGGCAGTTTACCTAGTCTGGTTCTTAATACAAACTACATTACTTCTTATGGGAGGAAAAGTAGGTAATAGCTATAATCCAAAGGATTACTTTTGGCCATTTTCTGATTATAGTTATACTCAGATTTACGATATATCTGAGTGGTTTTTTTATATGTCTGCACCACTTATAATTATATACCTAATAAAAGTTTTTAAGGATAACAATACGAAGTAATGATTAAAATATTATTAACGGCCGTTGTAGCTTTTATATCTATAACCTCACAGGGACAGGTTAAAGATGAAAGAACAAATAAAGGACGTATTATAGATAGTGTAGAAACTGCACGTATAGTAGACTCATTAGTAAAATTAGGGATAACAGACAAGGACTTAGAAGAAATGTATAATATTGAAAGTAAGAAAAAACATCCTGATCAAGAAAAGTTGTATAAATTAAATTCACTCAAACTGTCATACCTTCTTACAGTCGGTCTAGCCCAGATAGATAGAGATAATACAGATAAGACACGTATAGCTAGAACATTCCATTTTGATGCTGAAGCAACAAACTTTGAAAGATTTAGGACAAGTCCATGTTATGATAAACTTGGCTTTAATCCTTTAGGAGATCTTAAAGAACTAGAAAGAGAATATGTAGAATGTGAAAAACAACACTATATAGATACAAGTTATACGGTACTAAAATATCTAGGTATGACATGCTTAATAGTGGCTATTGTATATTTTGGTATTAGAAAAAGTAAATAAATTAAGCTTTATATATAAAAAGTTATATGGCAGATATATTAGGCATTTCAGTTTTTATAACTTCTACAGCCCTGTTTTGGTGGTGGGTAATAAAACGTAGATCTAAAAAGCAAAAAATCTACTTTACTGATAGGCAGTATAATGTAATGCATATAAATGAACCAGACTATGTAAAGCAACTTAGTAAGTCACATTTAGCATATTATTATAATGAGCTAGAACTTGACCCTAGAGTCTTCCTTACTAAAAAAATGATATATACAGCTTATAATAGATTTCTAGGGTATTATGAGGAGTATTTAGCACTAGGACAAGAGCCTAGTTTTGATATAGCCATTAAAGCTGCAGCACGTGACTACCTAATAAAATACTATGATTATGTTAGTTTTGAAAACTAGAAGATAAATTTAAACTAATAATTTAAAAATTATGGAATATAATGTTACATTTTCAGATAGTAATTTAGATTGGATGCTTTTTTTGATTCATGATAAAATAAAAGACAATCTTTATAAAGAAGAAAAAAGGCACCATGAGTTATTTCATAATATAAATAAACTATTAGAAAAGTTTTATAAATTAAATACCTCTTTTTTCAAAAGTAGTGATTATACTGATGAAATTATAGTTTGCAAAAAGTTAGAAATAGGTAAAAGAGAAAATTATTCAGATTTATCCTTTGATATACAAAACAAATTACTAAAAAGTTATAAACCTCCTAGTTGGATTGAAAGCTATAGTAAAGAAGAAATACATTTTAATGATACTTTTTTATGGGAAAATCTATTAAAGTCATTGAAGTATAAAAATAGTAAGTTGACTCTTAGTGTTATTCAAAAAGATTACAAAATGCTAATTGATATTCCTTATGATAAAATTACTGAACATAAATATTATAAATTTAAAAATTTATTTTAATCTTCTCCATTTCCGCTGCTACCTTCATATCATTAACTCTTGCGTACTGGTGTGTAATTTTTGTAGAAGTATGACCCAACATCTGAGATATACTTTCAATACTTATTCCATTACTAAGAGCTACAGTACTAGCAAATGTTCTTCTACCAGCATGGCTAGTTAGTACTTTAGTAATACCACATAGGTCTGCAATTTCTTTTAAGTATGCATTATACCTCTGTATATTATACAATGGTAGTAGTTGCTTATCAATATCCATTTTATAATTAGGATTATACTTAACTATTAATTCTAAAGCCTTAGGTAGTAGCGGTATTGCAGATCTTACATCAGTTTTTAACCTATTCTTAATAATCCATTCATTCCCGTCTATACCAGTAGTAACATTACTTCCATTCAATCCAGCTAAATCAGAAAAACTTAATCCTGTATAACATTGTAAAAGGAACAAGTCTTTAACAAGCTGTATTCTATAAATATCAAAACATCGGTTTTCCAAACGGTGTAATTCCTCTAAAGACAAGTAAGGTTTTTCTTTAGCTTTATAGGATACTCTAAATTCAGTAAAAGGTGACTTAGCTATCCACTCCATAGCTACAGCGTGTTTTAAGTATGTTTTAAGGTTCTTTAAATGCTTGCTCGTAGTATTTTGATCATTCCCATAATGAAGCTTCATAAACGTATTAAACTCGTCAATAAAGTTAACTCGTAGCTCTTTTAATCTAATGTCCTGTTTACCCATGCTTTGAATAAAAGCAGTAAGCTTGGTCTCTGTTCCTTGATACTTTTTATATGTAGCAATCATTAAGTCTGTACCTACTCTAGTTTTTAATCTCTGGTTGAATTGGTGCACTAGCTTAAGTAAACTTATAGGTCCGTCTGTTTTACCCTTTATCTGTTCCATTATTCCTATTAAGTAGACATCACCATCTTGAAACATCTTAGAAAAGATATTGTATGACTTTACTTCCAAGTCCTTTAGGTGTTTATTAATTACAGTAGCGTGAGAGTCTGTTTGTTTTACAAGGTTTTTATCCTGTACCCAATTACTTGGTTTAATAAAATACCCAGTAGCTAACTGAACCACCTGTTGCTGGTATCTTAATCTAAACATAATAGGTGCTAAACCTTTAGAATTTACTTTAGCCTTGTACAAGAAGAAATACGTTTTAAGTGTAGTGGACATAACTTGGTTTTTAGTACCCCTTTTAATAATGGAAGAGGCTGTTCCAAGTTCTTTTTATAGCTAATTTGGTATCCAATTCATTAACTATAGTAACTAAAGCTGTTAACCATGCCTACTAAAGACATAATTATCAGCTAGTTGACATAATCAGGGGGTCCCAGGATCATGCCCTGGTGGGCCCACAGCCGAAAGGCAAGATTTTCAAGGGTTTATCTACCCCTTCACCTCCATTCACCCCTGTTTTCCCTCTAAAAAATCAAAACCT
>Ga0114959_10000350_pt1 | contig 43167 bp, 41 predicted proteins | sample C_130625_EF_Meta_FD_87317 | JGI IMG/M metagenome (GOLD analysis project Ga0114959, IMG submission 87317) | Freshwater microbial communities from Lake Croche, Canada to study carbon cycling - C_130625_EF_MetaG | ecosystem: Environmental > Aquatic > Freshwater > Lake | place: Lake Croche, Canada... | reverse complement strand
GTAGACTACGACGTTGATAGGACGGGTGTGGAAGCGTGGTAACACGTTAAGCTTACCGTTACTAATAGCTCAATTGGCTTGATTTATGCACTGAAAAAATTTTTAGATACAAATTACAATGTTTGAGATTTATAGAGTTATATTTTCATATATTTGAAAATTAAAGCGACCTATAGCAATGTGCAATTTTTTTATATAATAATTATACTTTAATTAAGGTCACAAAGACCAATATTATATAATGAATGCTAACCAAGGCTGCCAGTAAATATTTTTTTAAATATTTTAAACAGAAATATATTTCTATTAAAATTTTTGTATTTTTTTTATTAAGAATTTTATTTTCAAGAATATTATTTCGTTTAAATTTTTTACTTTCTTTTCCTGTTCTTAGAGAAAAACAATTATTAGAATTTTTATATAGGTTTCGACCTTATGAAACTAATTTTTCATTAATTAGACTTGGAGAGGTTGGTGACGGCGGATACTTGATTCCTGATGATTTGGGGGGGGGGGGTAACATGTATTACTGCCGGGGTCGGCGAACAAATTGGGTTTGAGTTTGATTTAGCAAAAAAAGGTATAAATTGTTATATGGCTGATCATTCTGTTGAAAAGCCTCCATTGTCACATAAATTATTTCATTTTAAAAAAAAATTTATTGGAACAAAAAATGATGATGTATATTTAAAATTTAAGGATTATTTTAATGAAATTATCAAGCCACATGAAGATTATATTCTAAAAATTGATATAGAGGGAGATGAATATAAGATTCTTCCTTTAATAGAGGAGCAAGATTTAGCAAGAATGAGAATTGTAATTTTAGAGTTTCATCATTTTACAAATATAATTACCCCAATGGGATACAATTTAATGGAAATTATTATGAATAAGATTCAGAAAAATCATACAATTGTGCACATAAATCCTAATTCCTATTCCCCATGTATAAAATTCTCGAAAAAAATTGAGTTATATGATTTATTAGAAATAACCTTCTTAAGAAATGATAGAATAACAAAAAAAAAAGAGCAGTTAATTTTTCCTCATTCTTTAGATTCAGTAACTAATAATTTTTTTAATAGCAAACTCCCTGAGTGTTTTTACAAAAAATTATATTAACAATAAAAAATAACAAAGTATTCTTTAATTTTATTTTAAGAGAATATAGATTAGTTATCGAGTATTGGGGATTTATATATTTAATATAAATTTATTTAATGAATTCTATAAAGGAAACTAATATTTTTAGTTTATAATGATAATATAATTTATTATTAAATTATACCTTATTAATAATAAAAGTGTTAATTAAATTTAAAAAATTAAAAGTAGATAAATGGTAACGCATAAAATTACTCAATTTCATTTTAAAAGTTTTTTTGGAGTTAAGAAGCTAGATAAAAATTTTATTACTTTGGTGCAAAAAAGTAACTTAAAATATTCATCACTAAAAAATTATCAACTAAAACTTAAATTAAAAAAAATTTCACAATTTTTAAATTCAAATAAAATTACAAAAAGTGGAAAAGAATATAAAAAAAAATGGGAAGAGGGATGGTCGCATAATTTTAGTATTTTTAAAAAAAAATCAATTTCAAAAGCACTTATCCCAAAATATTTTAACAAATACCCTTTTGCGCGAATAAATGGAAATTTGTATAAAACACATACAAATTTATTTGATTACAAAATATTAAAATTATTAACCAGTTATCTTTTTATGACATATTTTAAAAAAGCTGAACAAGCCATAGAGTTTGGTTGTGGAACAGGACATAATTTATTAAATTTAAGAAAATTCAATAAAAATGCTGAATTGATAGGTCTGGATTGGGCAATCGCATCTCAAAAAATTTTGAAAAAAATTAGCTTAATATTTCCAAAGGTTTCTGGTTATAATTTTGATTTTTTTTCACCTAAAATTAATTTTAAAGTTAAAAAAAAATCGATTTTTTACTCTATTGCCGCTCTTGAGCAAATAGGCACTAGACATAAAAAATTTTTAAATTTTGTGCTACATAATAAACCTGCTTTAGTAATTCATTTAGAGCCAATACCAGAACTATTAGATAAAAAAAAAATTTTAGATAATTTGTCTATACGATTTATGAAAAAAAGAAATTATTTAAAAAATTACTTAGTTGCTCTTAAGTCTTTAGAGAAATCTAAACGTATAAAAATTATCAAAATTAGAAAGTCATATTTTGGTAGCTTGTATATTAATGGATATTCATTAATAGTTTGGAAAGTTTTGTAATTATTAGTAAATAATTAACTAATTTTGAATTTTATTATATTTGTGATAGTTAAATTTATTTAGTATGAAAATTGTTAAATCAAAAAAACTTAAACTTAAAATTATATATCCAGATACCTTTTTCAAAGATTTAAGAGGCACATATCTAGAGTCGTTTAATAAAAAAAAATATGAAAAAATATTAAAAGTTAATTTTGTAGAGGACGATATTTGCGTGTCTAAGAAAAATGTTGCTCGTGGGATTCATGGTGACAATAAAACGTGGAAGTTAATTTCATGCCCATATGGTAAATGTATTTCTATTATTTTTAATTGCAAAAAAAATTCAAAAAATTTTGGAAAATGGGAAAAATTTATATTAGACTCAAATAAATATTTTCAAGTTTTGATTCCTCCTGGATATGGGAATAGTTTTGTAGTTTTAAGTGAAATTGCAGTTTATCATTATAAACAGACTAGATATTATTCTGGAAAACATAATCAATTTACATATAATTTAAGTGATCCTTTTTTTAAATTAAAACTTAATAATTTTGAGAAATTTATTATCTCGAATAGAGATCAAACAGCACCTTATATTAAAAGTTAAAAAAATTATTTTATAAGTTATAAATTTTTATATAATAACTTCTGCCAATTAATTGTTTTAATTAAAGCCTCTTTAAAGTTTTTGTAAGTTACTTTTCCAAATTCATCATTATAAGAGTCGATATTTACAGCAGATAACTTAGGCGCAGACAAATTTCTTTTTTTTTTAATTGGTATATCAAATGGAACTTCTAGGATATTTGATATTTCTTTTGCTAACTTTTTGATTGTAATTAACTTTTCTCCTCCAACATTGTAAATATTTTTTTTACCAAAAAATAATATGTTTATTATCATTTTTAGCGCGTCAGAGTTATAAATGTAGGATCTTTTATCTAAACCGTTATCTTGAAGGTTTATTTTTTTATTTATTAAACCTTTTTTAATTATTTCGTAAATAGCTCTATTGTCATTTTTTCTGTTGCCGGGACCAAAAGATAGGCACAATCTAACAGATTTAGTATTTAAATTATATTCATTTTTAAGAATGTTCATAAATGTTTCTCCTGATAATTTTGAAAATATATAAGGAGCTCTGTACATATTTGGGTTGATTTTACCAATCTCATTTTCTTTTGGTTTTTTATTTAATCCAAAATATACCTCACTCGTACTAATAAATAAAAAGATTCCTTTATTTTTTAAATATCTTGTTAGATTTTTTAATAACAAGGTATTTAAAAAAAAGGTCTCAAGAGGTAATTTAGAAAATTTTTTTGGCTGACCATATGTGGCAAGGTGCAATATGTAGTCGAACTTATTTTTTATATTTAATTTATCTTTTACCAAATCTATTTTAATGAATTTAAATATTTTATTTTTTTTTAAAAAAAAAAGATAGTTAGGAATTTTATTTTTATAGAGGAGTGTAATATTTTTTGGTTTATATTTATTTGTAGTTGCTTTTAAAAAGAAAGCTATAAAGTATTGACCTAATAGTCCTGTTGCACCAGTTATCAATATATTTTTATTTTTTAAAAAATAATATTTTCCAGGTGTGTAAATTTCATCAATTTCAGTATAAATGAATTTCTTAAAAATATTTTTCATTATCTAGAATTGTAAATTAAATCTATTAATTTTTTTTCAATTACCTTTTTTTCAAAACCGATATATTTATCGATCTCCTCTCTTGTGCCGTAGTTTGTTAAAAATTTATTAGGAATTGCAATATTACAAAAATTAATTTTTTTATCTAATATTTTAGATATTTCTGAATTTATAGAACTTTGATAATAAGGTTCTATAACCATGATTTTATTTGTTTTGTTGCATATTTTTTTAATTGTAATTTCATCTATTGGTCTAATCGTTGTCAAGTAAATCACATTGATGTCATATTTTTCTATAAAGTTTTCTATATAATTAAGAACTGGACCTATAGCGATAATAGTTGCCTTAATTCCCTTTTTAAGAATGTTTGCCTTGCCAAATTTTACTTTATATTTTTTATTATTTTCGTTTTCACTTATTCTGAAGTACGTAGGAGAATTATTTCTATAGGAATCTAGAAAAAGTTTATCAAATTCATAAGCAGTCCCTGGGATTACAATTTGCATACTTGGAATATTCATCATAAGATTAATGTCTTCAGGACAGTGATGAGTGCAACCTAATTTTGTATAGTCATATGAAGCTCCTACGCTAACGAAATTACCTTTTAATTTTTGATAGCCAAAATCGATTTTTATTTGTTCAAAACTTCTTGAAATCATAAAAGAAGCAATTGTGTGAACAATAGGGATCATGCCTAATTTAGATAATCCTGCAGCAAAGCTAATTGTTGCTTGTTCTAAAATCCCAATATTAATTGCTCTATCTGGATATTTTGTTCTTAAGTTTTCAAAAGCGTGAACCCCAATATCACCTAGAATTAATGCAACTTTTTTATTTGAAAATATTTTTTCTACTGTTTTTACGAATTGTTTCCTCATTTTGCTAATTAAATAAAATTTTTTTTATTTTTTCTAGATCATTTTTTTCAATTTTTTTATGGTGCCACTCATTTTGATTTCTTTCCATAAAATTAATCCCGTTACCTTTAATTGTATTACTGATAATTATTAGTGGTTTTTTATTTTTTATTTTTAATGCTTTAATTAAGTCTCTATTAGAATGACCATTAATATTAACTGTTTCCCATTCGAATGAATGAAATTTTCTCTCTAAATTATTTAGATCGACAGCTCTTTTTGACGAAAGATTATTATCTAAAAGGCAAACAAGATTATTTAATTTATGATGATTTGCAATTAAGGCCGCTTCCCAAATTGTACCCTCATTACATTCCCCATCACCTATGACACAATAAACTTTAGATCTTATTTTTTTTATTTTTTTAGCATAAGCAATCCCAGCTGCAAAAGGCAAGCCATGGCCTAATGAGCCAGTTGAAGCATCAATTCCTAGAATTTTGTTAGAATCCGGATGCCCACCGAAAGAACTATAAAATTTTCCAAAAGTATTAAGGTCTCTACTTCTTAATATTTTATTACTTTCCAAAACAACATATTGCGCTATACAACCATGTCCTTTACTAAGAATTACATTTTCTTTATTAGGCGAGTCTTTTTTAGTTAATTCTAAATTGACAAAATTATTATATAAAACATACATTATATTAAGAATAGATAATGAACTTGGGACATGTCCTTCTTTAGCAAGGAAAGCTAATTCGCAAATTCTATATCTTAATTGATTTAATAAATTATTTTTTTTAGACATTATTTTAAAATAAGAATATACGTTCTTTAATATAATGAAAAACAAAATTGCTTTGATAACCGGTATTACAGGTCAGGATGGATCATATTTAGCTGAGTTTTTATTATCAAAAAATTATACAGTTGTTGGTATTAATCGAAGAACATCCACTTTTAACACTTCTAGAATAGATCATCTTTTAGAAGTCAATCCACATGTAAAAAATTCAAAGATTTATCTAAAATATGGAGATTTAACAGACGGTCTAAGCTTGAATAGAATATTAGAGGAGATAATGCCAGATGAAATTTATAATCTCGCAGCACAAAGTCACGTAGCCGTATCATTTGATGAACCAGAATATACAGCAGATACTATTGCCCTGGGAACTTTGAGATTATTGGAAAATATTAAGATGCTAAAAAAAAAGAAATTAATTAAATTCTATAACGCTTCAACTTCTGAAATATTTGGTAACTCGTCAAGTGTAAAACAAAATGAAAATACACCATTTCATCCGCAAAGTCCCTATGGTATTGCAAAACTTTATTCGCACTGGATTACAAAAAATTATAGGGATGCCTATAATATCTTTGCATGTAATGGGATTCTATTTAACCATGAATCCCCTCGAAGAGGCGATACTTTTGTTACAAAAAAAATAATCAATGGTCTAGTAAATTTTAAGCATGGTTCTCAAACAAAACTTTTTTTAGGAAATCTTAATGCGAAAAGAGATTGGGGTCATGCAAGAGACTATGTAAAAATGCAATGGCTTATGTTGCAAAGAAACGTTGCGGATGATTTTGTGATTGCTTCTGGAAAACAATATTCAATTAAAGATTTTGTTAATAAAGTTTGCTCATATTTAGATCTAAAAATTAGATGGAGTGGTAAAGGTTTGAATGAAAAAGGTCACATAAATGGAAAAGTTTTTGTAGAAATTAAAAAACACTTATTTAGACCAGCCGAAGTAAATCAATTAGTTGGAGATTCTTCAAAAGCATATAAGATTTTAGGATGGAAAAACACGACTTCGATAGAAAAATTAATTAAAGAAATGTGCGATAGTGCAATAAAGCAAATTAATTAGTTAAATCTTTAATTTTTCTTATTAAAAATTTAATCTGGTAACTAGTGCATTTTTGAAAAAAAACAAATGTCGTTATTACACTCAAAATAACTATTTTTAGTTTAGAAAAATTTTTTTCTTTAATTAAAGATTTAATAAATTTTACAGATAATAAAAATTGAATATAATAAATCTTATATAGCGAATTCACTTCGTTATATAAAACTTTATAACCACCTTTATTTTTCTCTATGACTAAGCGCTCTTTAATCGCGTAGGAGAAAATTTTTTTATCCAAAAAAATAACTTGATTTTTTGATAAAAAGTTTAACATAAATAAAGTGTCGTAATTTGATTTGCTATTCCCAATGGGTTTATTGTGCTCAACAGATTTTAGCAATGATTTAGTTTTAAATATTCCAAAACATAAAGGATAGCTTGTTCTAATGAATAGAAACTTTATAACATTGATAAACCTATAATGCGTAGGTCTTATAAATTTTATTTTCGATGCAATAATTTGATTATCTGATTTTATTAAGTTAAGATTTGAGAATACTAAGTCAGCTTTTTTTTTTTTAATTTCATTTAGAAGTTTTGTTATATAATCTTTGTTATAGAAGTCATCGTCATTAGCCAAAAGAGAATATTTATGTTTTGCTAAATATTTTTTAGCTAAAAATCGTTGCGCAGTTGGTATGTCTGTTTTTTTTTTAGAAATTTTTAAAATAATTTTTTTCTTATAAATATTTTTTAGCCCTTTAATAATTCTTATTGTTTTATCTGTAGATTGATTATCTAATATATAAATTTTAAAATCTTTATATGTTTGATTTAGTAAGCTTTGCAAAACTCTTTTAATAGTTTTTTCTCCGTTCCAGACATTTAAACCAATTCCCACACTATTCATTTTTCATACTGTCTTTTTATTTTAATATAAATCTCTACAGTGCTTCTAAAGAATTTTTTAGTATTTAAAAAATTTATTCTTAATACACCTATTAAAGATAATATCTTTTTTATATTATGATTTATAAAATTGTAATGTAATATATAAATCTAGACTAATATTCAATTTTAGCAGCATAATTAATTAAATAAATTAATTTGATAATGCTTATTCTTTGTTAAATATTTATGGGCAGTTTAAAGATAGCATCAATCTGGAATTTTGAAATTAAAGATAGTATTTTTTTTCATTTATTAAAGAGTATAAGTAAAAAAAAAATTGAAATAACAACTCCAGATAAATGTGACATTCTTTTTTTTGGTCCAATGGACAGCACAAGACTACAAAGAAAATTCTTAAATTTTTTCTTAAAAAAATTTTCATTATTAAATTATCAAAATTATTTTCAAAATTTAGATATGTATTCATTAAGAAATTATAAACCCTTAAGAGTATTTTTCTGCCATGAAAACTTTGGTGAGCAATTAATTCCTAAGTATGATTATTCAATAACTTTTAGACGTGGTTTAGTAAATAAAAAACACTTAGGATCTCCAATTTGGAAAGAATATGTAGATTGGTCGCATGAAGGAATACCAAGAGAGAATGGCAAACTTAATAGTAGAAGATTTGGCTGTTATTATAATTTAGATGAAATGCTGGAACCTCAAGGAGAAAATTTTCTTAAAAAAAAAAGAAGCTTCTGTTTGTTTGCAAGTCACTTGTCAGAGCCGAGAAAAAGTCATTATTTGAAGATTAAGGAACATTTTAATATTGATGGATTTGGTCCTTATTTTGATAAAAATATTTTAAATCACAATAATAGTAATTTTCAAAAAAAAGACATAATGAAAAATTATGCATTTAATTTATGTCCTGAAAATACATTATGGCCTGGAATGTATACAGAAAAAATACCAGACTCTTTTTTGGGTAAGTGTCTTCCGGTTTCTTATTGCGACCATAATATTCAAAGTGATTTTAATACAAAAGCGTTTGTAAATTTATTAGATCATGTAAAAGATAATTATGAATCTATAATGCATTTATTAAAAGATGATATTTTTTTAAAGAAATTTACCAAGGAGCCATTATTACTTAGCAAACCAAATCTTGATCAGGAAAAACTGTTTATTGAAGAAATAATTAAGAATTTTCAATGAAAAACTTTCTGTATTTAATAAAAAATAGTAGTAAATTATTTGTTATTAAATGATAAAAATTTATTTAGAAAATCGAACAACTTAAATAGCCAGATACGCTTATTGATATCTTGAAAAAAAAAAAATCAATTTTTGTTATTACAATCAAAAATTCTAAAAGAGAAAGATATATCAGAAAAAGACTTAATGATCTTAAATTAAAATATAAATTATTTTATGCAATAGATGGAAATGATAATAAAAATTATTCTTTTTTAGACAGTAAATATAATAAATTTGTTTCTGAGAATATAATGGGAAATAAAATGACTTATCCAGAAATATCTATCGCTTATTCTCATCTTTCTGTTTACAGGTATATTATTGATAATAATATTCCTACATCAATTATAATGGAAGATGATTGTTTTCCCTCTAAAAATATAATTAAATGGATTGGTTGTAGTGATAATCAATTAAATAATTTTGATTTAATTAATTTTTACTCAGTCTCGGGATTTCTTTATAAAAAACCATATTTTATAACAAATAATGGATTTAAAATTTATAAAGCTTGTACGCACATACCAAACGCTACTTGTTATCAAATAAATTTAAAAGCATGTAAGTATATAATTAAAAAAAGTGGTAATAAAATTTTTACAGTAGCCGATTGGCCAATTCTCTTTTCAAAAAAGGAATTAGATTTATATTCTGTAGTTCCTTTACTTTCAGGAGTACATTTCGATCATTTGTCTACCGCAACTAATAAATTTTTATGGCAAAATAAAAATTATGTTGAGTCTATAAAAAAAAAAATACCCATTTATAAATTACTTAGTGCATTGTATTATATTTTACATATTCCAATATTTTTGGGTCGAAAAGTATGGGGTGGACCAAATGCAAACCTAAAATTAAGATATTCTTATTACAAAGAATTTTATTTAAATAAAAAAATTTGTTATGTAAAAAATTTTTTTTTAGAAAAATTTATAGATCTGGATAAATATGAATTTAATAAATCTTTTTATTCCGAAGATTTACAATCTAATTTAAAAAAATTAGTGAATAAAAATAATGTTTAAAAAATTTTTAAAAATATTTCACGTTTTTTTTGTCTCAATAGGTATTAATTTTTTAAAATTAAAAAATATAATTTTTTTTCCTAAATTTATTAAAGATTTAATAATATTTATTTTAAAAGGGGGTAAAGTATTCCTGCCGTCCCCTATTTTAGGAGAGCACAATTTACCATCATCTAGTTTTGATCTGCAGTATTTTTATCAAGATTTATTAGTTGCTAATTATATCTTTAAGAAAGACCCAGTTAGACATATTGATATTGGATCGAGAGTTGATGGCTTTGTATCCCATGTTGCAAGTTTTAGAAAAATTGAAATATTTGATATAAGGCCTAATATTTTTCACCATCCAAATATTATTTTTAATCAAGCAGATTTTATGAAACAAAATATTTTAGAGCAAGAAATAACTGATAGCTTATCTTGTCTTCATACAATTGAGCATTTTGGCCTTGGCAGATATGGGGATAGAATAAATCCAAACGGTCATATAGATGGGTTTAACAATATTTTAAAACTTTTAAAAAAAAATGGTTTTTTTTATTTTTCAATTCCAGTTTCTAAGTTTAATAGAGTTTATTTCCATTCTGAAAGAACATTTGATCCTAAGGAAGTTTTAAAATGGGCAAAGGATTTACAATTAATGCAATTTGATTTAATTGATGAAAAAGGAAATATTTTTTATAATCTAAATTTAAAAAATAATAGCTTTTCTAACCTGGTGTACGGTTGTGGAATATACACATTTAAAAAGATTTAAGAAAAATGTAAAAAGATTTAGATAAAATGAAATATTATTTTAGAAGTTTATTTATACCTATTTTTTATAGAATAAGAGAGTTTTTATTTTTTTTTAGAAGGATAAAAAAAATTTTAATTGCGTATGTTTTTTTGCCTAAGGAACAATCAAATCTGAACATAGATAGTTCTTATGAAATGTTTCAAAAAGAACAGATGCAGAAATGCTACGATCATTTCAAGGATGATTTTTTAAATTCAGTTTTTGTTGAAGCCAAAAGTTTGGATTTATATGCTTTGAATAAAGCTATAAAAAATTATAATTTTAAAGATGACAACTTTTTTTTAGAATTTGGAGTTTTTAGAGGTCTATCAATTAATTATTTAGCAAAAAAAATTAAACCGCGCAAAATATATGGATTTGACTCATTTGAAGGCCTAAAAGAAGATTGGGTTGGCACAGATGTTATTAAAGGTTGGTTTGATTTAGGCGGAAATATCCCAAAATTAGACACAAATGTTGTTCCTGTAAAAGGATGGGTACAAGATACGCTTGACCCTTTTCTGCAAGCGCATAATCCATTAGTCGCTTTCGCGCATATGGACTTAGATACTTATCAGTCCACTCTTTATGTTTTAAAAAAAATAAAACCATTTTTAAGAAAGGGTAGCATTTTACTTTTTGATGAAATGTATAATTTTCCAGGTTGGAGCGTAGGAGAATATAAGGCATTAACTGAAGTTTTTAATAAAAATGAATATAGAATAGTTGCGTTTGCGAAGGATGGCTGGTCTGCTGCTATTGAAATTAATTAATTAGTTAGTCTAATTTTCTTATTATAATTTTTTCTTATTATAATTTAAAAAATATTTTTTTTCAAGAGAAGTTCAAAGTCTTTTTTTAGTAGAAAAGAACCCTCTATTGTCAGATGATTGCCATCCCTATAAGTTAAGAAATTACTATTAGTTTTGTAAATGAAACAATTATTTGATGGGCATATAGTTTTATAGGGGTTGTAAATTATTATTTTATTTTCTTTAAATTCATTATTAAGATTACTTAACTTTTTAAAAAGATTATCTAGTTCTCTATTATTATAGTCATCATTTAGATTGAATACACAGTCTATGTTATGAATTAAGCATTGAGTCGGTTTTATATTTTTATCGTAAAAGTTTGGAACAGGTCCGATTATAAAAAAATTAATTTTCTTGTCAAAATTTATGAGATTATTTTTAAATACATTTAATTCTGAAAGATTATTTATGCTTCTTACATAATATATATCTTTAAAATATTTAAATTGATTATTGACCTCATAAAATGTGTATGAATTATTGTCATTTATGCTTGTGTTATTTCTATAATAAATACTTTTTTTTAAAGATGTACGAATTAAGGGAATAAAAATTGCTGTATGACTATTGCCTTCGATGTAAACAAGATTCTTGTTATCAAAAAACTCAAAACATTCGTTTTTTAAGCCATAGTGATTAATAGTATATATTTTTGAATTTTCAGTACAAAAATTATAAACCTCGTTATTATTAATTTTGATTTCGTTATAATTTAATCTCTTAGTGAGTAAAAATTTTTTCTCTAGATAATTATTTTTTAATACGAAATTTCTTAAATTATCTCTATTTAATTTGTAGAAAAAATAAAATGAAGGAATTATAATTATTAAACATATAAAAAAAAATTTTAAGAAGTTATTTTTTTTTGGAGATTTTTCATTTTTAAATCTCTTAAATCTATTTTCAATTAAGGTATAAGAAAAATTTCCCAATATAAAAGTTATAACAATACTAGCGATTAATGTTTTTTCAGATTTGTAATAAATGTTTACAAAATATATCACTGGCAAATGCCATAAATAAAATGAGTAAGAAATATTACCTAAATATACTAAGAATCTATTACTAAAAAAAAAAGATGTTCTGCTATTCTTAAAAAATATAAATAGAGAGGTTAAAATTACAATTAAAAATTGATTAATAATTAGATTATTTTTATTAGGAAAAAAGATTACTAAAAGCATTAATAAAAATATTAACCATGATTTTTTTTCTTCATTAATAAATTTTTTTTGGTTATTATTATCTTTTGCATTTTCAATACCTGCAAAATAAACAAATGCGCCTTGCAAAAATTCCCAAGCTCTATATTGAGTTGAGTAGAATATTCGATTGTAATCTTTAGATAAATAAATAATTAAAGCTATAGATAAAGTAATTGTACATAATAATATTTTTATTATTTTTTTAGGTTTTAGATTATTTCTTAATAAATAAAAAAAAAATGGAAAAACTAAATAGAATTGCATTTCAACACCTAAAGACCATGTGTGATTTAGCGGATCACTAAATATGTTATCAAAATAATTTTTATTATAATTTAGATAATAAAAATTAGATGCAAAAAGGTAAATAAATTTTAACTTTTCTTTAAAGTAATCATATTCCGTTAAAGGTCCAAAAAAAAGGAATGAAAAAAAAAATACAGTTATTATAAAAAAATAAACCGGTATAATTTTAAGAATTCTTCTAATGAAAAATTTTTTAATTTCTAATTTATTATTAATGAAAAATTTTTCTTCTAATTGTTTAGTAATAACATAACCTGAAATTACAAAAAAAATGTCTACGCCTAGATAACCTTTTGAGAATAGATTTAAATTTGAATGAAAAAAAAATACGAATAATACAGCAACCGCTCTAAGTGATTGAATATAGTTTAAATAATTTTTGTTGGCAAATTGTTGCTGATTTTGAGACATTATATTATTTGTGCCAGTATATTGTGGTTTAATGTTATAAAAAATATTATAGACAATATATTCTTATAGAAATAAAAAATGAAACAATTTTAACTATTTTGATTTAAAATAATTTATTATTAGTGAAAAAAATTCTTTGTTTACTGCATAAGCATCAATTTGGTGATATAAATTATCCTATATCAGTTGAATATAAATTAATTTACGAAACGTTAAAAAAAATAAATAAAAATACTTTTTTTTTGGACACTCATGATGAAAAATATATTTATTTAAATAATGTTAAAATTTTAAACTATGTTAAAAAAATTAGACCGGAAGTAATATTCTGTCATCAGTCATCTTATGAAATTTATTCAGAAACGTTTGATATTATAAGGTCTATTTGCTCACCAATTATTATTAATTGGTGCTCAGATGATAGTTGGAGATATAAACAGCATTCTGCTCTTATAGCACGATCTTTTGATTTTCTTATTACCACATACCAAAAAGCTCATAATAATAATAATAATAATAATATTAATTCAATTCTTTCAAATTGGGGATGCGCCGATAATTGGTTTATAAAACCAAGAAAAAATATTTCATATCTGTATGATGTTTGTTTTATTGGTAGTGCGTACATGGATAGAAAAAAAATGATTAAAAATCTCAAAGATTTAGGAATTCATGTTGAATGTTTTGGTAAAGGATGGGGTAATATAATTGATGATAATGAATATCCTAAAATTATCAATCGTTCTAAGATTAATATAAATTTTTCAAAATCCAGAGGTAATCAATTACAAACAAAAGCTAGAGTATTTGAAATTACAGGAGCTGGAGGCTTTTGTTTAAGTGAAAAATCAAATGAATTGAAATATTTTTTCAAAGAACATTACGAAATAGCAACTTTTAATAATTTAATAGATTTAAAAAATAAGATTCATTACTATCTTTTGCGCAGCGATGAAAGAAAAAATATTTGTAATAATTCTTATCTAAGATGTAGAAAAAATTACAATTATAGAAAAATTATTCAAAATATATTAAATATACTTAAGGAATATAAGCATAAAAAAAAAACAAATACGATTCTATACAAAGACTTTAAATTATTAAGAAAGAATAACCATTGGATGTTAAAATTTTATAAGACCGTTAGTGAATTTTTAATGCAATTATTATTTTCAAAACAAAAAGCTAGAAAAATTTCTAGACGTTTTCTATTTGAAATTGAATGGCGGATAAGAGGTGAGAAGACTTATTCTTCTTATGGTTGGTGCAGTAATTTATTTAATTATCATTAAAATTAAGATGTTTTTTAATTATTTTGTAATAACTTTTTTTAGCAAATTTTTTTCTATTACTATTATTATTTTATCTAATAAAAAAATTATATAAATAATCTTTATGGAAAAAATAGTTAAATTGTTAAATAAACAGCAACTTTATATTTTTTTATTAATCGGTATTTTTGTTATATCCCTATCTTTTATAGAAATTATAATTTTTTCATTTATTCAACCAATTATTAGTTTTTTTTCAGGTAATGAAGGAGCAATAGATAATTATTTTATTAAAAATTTTTTAAAAGGTAATTTTTTTTCGACAAATATACTTTTAGTTTTTTTTTTTATTCTTTTTATATTGAGATCTGTGATTGCAATAATTATATCTTATTTACGTCAGAAACTTAATTCAAGCATTGAAAGAAATCTTTCTAACAAATTGTATGAAAAATATCTTTTTAAAGAATATTCTTTTTTTTTAAATTCAAATTCTGCTAATTTTATTTCTAATATACTTATTGAGGTTGAGAAATTTGCGTATCAACTAATTTCTAATATCACTTTTTTAATAGTTGATATTGTTCTTATTTTTGCGATAAGCACTTATTTATTACTTACCCATTTTACTCCTACAATTGTCTTAATTGTAATTATATTTTCATTATTTTTCAATTTTTATTTGTTTTACAAAAAAAAATTTAAAGTGATTGGCATTGCTAAACATATTGCTGACGCTCAAAAGGTTTCTTTACTGCAAAAAAGTTTTTATAGTATTCAGTTAATAAAATTGGATCACGTAGAAAATTTTTTTCAAGATAAGTTCAAAAATGAAGTTAATAAATCATCTAAAAGTAATTTTTATATGAATTTTATTTCAGAACTTCCTAGGAACTTAGCTGACCTAATACTAATTTTTGTAGGAAGTATTTTGTTATTAACGCTTTATTATTATTTTAATCTCGAAAAAAATTTAGTTTTAGCAATTATAGGCTTATTTATAGTAGCCATGTTTAGAATTCTACCATCATCAAATCGAATTTTATACGCGTTCAATAGTGTAAAATACTATTATAAGACAACAGATATATTGGAATCTTTAACAACTTCTAAAGAAGAGAATTTAGTATATCTATCTAAAAATTTAAAAAAAATTGAAATCAACAACTCTATAAGACTTGAAAATGTAAGTTACGCGTACGATAATTTAGATAATAAACGTATCGTTTTAAGTAATGTAAATTTAGAGATAAAAAAGAATAGCGTTATCGGAATTTTTGGAGAAAACGGCTCGGGCAAAAGTACTATTTTAAATGTTATAACAGGTTTATTAGATCCTAGTAATGGCTATGTAAAACTAGATGGGGTTGATATTAAAAATTTTAGGGAGTCTTATCATTCTATAATTGGCTATGTTACACAAAAAACATATTTAACAGATGATAGCGTTGTAGAAAATATTATATTTGGAAAAGAAGAACATAAACGAGATATTAAGAGATTTGATAAAGCAATTGAGTTATCAAGACTAAAAGAAGTTATTGAGAATCTTCCACAAAAAGAAAGAACTTTAATAGGAGAGAGGGGGTTGAGGTTGTCAGGTGGTCAACAACAAAGAATTGGAATTGCTAGAGCCTTATATAAAAATCCGCAAATATTAATTTTTGATGAGGCAACAAGCGCTCTTGATGCGGAGTCAGAATCTGAAATATTATTTTCGTCTGTTATCAGTCAAAAATTAGCGAAAATTATAATTATAGTATCTCATAATAAAGAAATATTTAAATTATGTGATGAAGTCTATTTTATGAAGAACGGTTTATTGATCAAATCAAATCATGAAAATTGATTATATTATAAGCGTTATAATTCCAACTTATAACCGTTCGAATTATTTAAAAAAAATAATCCCTAAATTAAATTTAAATAATTGTAAAATAGAGGTTATTATTTGTGATAGTTTCAGTAAAGATAGTACAAAAAATACGGTAGACCAATTAAAGTCTCAAAATCCAAATTTAAATATAAAATATTTGAATGTTATAAGAAATAATAATTCTTTAAAAAGAAACGCGGGCGTAAAAAAATCTACAGGGAAATATATTGTATTAATCGATGACGATTGTATTCCTGAAAATAATTTCTTAAAGAATTATTTCTATCTATTAAAGAATAATAAGAATAAAAAAAATATATTTTGTGGATCAGTTAAATATTCTAATGTATTTAAAAGTAATTTTGTAAAATATCGTCAATCTAAACATTTTATTATTAAAGAAAAAAATTTATCTACGAATGTAAGTTTAGATGCAAAAAATATTGTTACTATGAATATGGCTTTTAAAAAAGAAATTATAATAAAAAATAAAATATTTTTTAATGAAAATTTTAATAGATATGGATTTGAAGATTATGAGTTTGGGTTTAGATTAATTACAAACGGTTTTAAAATTATTCCAAGTTTTCCTTTGATTTTTCATCACGATAGAAGAAAATTTGAATTGTACTTAGATAAAATAAAATTTTTAGGCTTAGAAAGTATGAAATATTTAATTAAATTAAATTTTCAATCCGCTAAAATGAATAATTTTTATAAACTTGAGAGTTTTATTTTGATAAAATTTTTATTAAACTCTGATCTTTTTAAATATTTATTGTTATTGGTTCGTAAAATTTGTATTTTAATAGAAAGAAAATTTTTTTATTTTCCTTTTATTTATAAGATTGCTATAGCTTCAGCTTATTTAGAAGGGTGTTTTTACAGAAAAAGATATAATGATAAAGATTATATAAATAATTATTGGTATAAATAATATAAATTTATGTTTAAAGGTAAGAATATTTTGATTACTGGTGGAACAGGTTCATTTGGTAGCGCTTTCGTTGTTTTTTTATTAAAAAAAAAAATTCTATTTAACGAAATAAGAATCTTTAGCAGGGATGAAAAAAAACAAGATGATTTAAGAAAATTTTTTAATATATCCAAAGTAAAATTTTATATTGGCGATGTAAGGGATCCCTCTAGTTTAAATGCAGCTATTAAGGATATTGATTATGTATTTCATGCCGCTGCATATAAGCAAGTTCCATCATGTGAGTTTTATCCTTTAGAAGCTGTTAAGACTAACATTTTTGGAACAGAGAATGTTTTGCAAAAAGCTATAGAGCATAACGTAAAAAAAGTTATTTGCTTAAGTACTGATAAAGCTGTTTATCCTATAAACGCCATGGGCATTTCCAAGGCCATGATGGAAAAAGTTGCAATTTCTAAATCACTAGTTGAAAAAAGTAAAACTATTATTTGCGTTACTAGATATGGAAATGTGCTGGCATCTAGAGGATCAGTTATACCAATTTTTATTAATCAAATTAAAAATAATCAGCCTATTACTGTCACAGATCCAAGCATGACTCGTTTTCTTATGCCAATGAGTAAGGCCATAGAGTTAGTTGTGTATGCCATGTTAAATGGCAGCAATGGAGATATTTTTATAAAAAAAACACCAGCCACTTCTTTAGAAGTTATTATTAAAGCATTGCTTAAAATTTTTAATAAGAAAAATAATTACAAAATTAATATTATAGGAAATAGACATAGTGAAAAAAAACATGAAAGTTTATTAACTAAAGAAGAGGTCTTTATGGCAAAAGACTTAGGTAAATATTTTAAAATTTCTAGCGATATTAGAGATTTAAATTATGAATTATATTATTCTAAAGGTATAAAAAAAATATCAAAAATTAAAGATTATAATTCCAATACCGTGACACAGCTTAATCAAAGAGAAGCAGAAAAAATATTATTAAGTTTAGATTTTTTTAATGATAAAAAAGAACGCTATTCTGAAAATTAATGAATGTTCTCATCGTAGGTTATAAAGGGTTCATAGGTCAAAATTTATTATACCAACTTAAAACGCATAAAAAATTTAATATATTATTATTAGATAAAAATTCTTCTGAATTCGAAATAGAGAATAAGGTTTGTAAAGCAGAATTTATTTTTCTAGTTTTTGGTGTTAATAAGGAAAAATCACATGATTACAAATTTAAGAATAACTATCTTTTTACTAAAAAAATATGCTCAATTCTTAAAAACAATAATAAAAAAACTAATATTATTTTTACATCGTCAATTCAGGCATCTCACAAAAATCCTTATGGAAATTCGAAACGTAAGGCTGAAAAAATTTTACTTAATTATAAAAAAAAAGCTAAAGCCAAGGTTCTTATTTATAGACTTCCAAATATCTTTGGTAAGTGGTCAAAACCAAATTACAACTCTGTGGTTGCAACTTTTTGTTTTAATATTGCTCGTGATAAAGAAATAAATATTAGCAATAATAATCAGGTAGTAAAATTATTTTATATTGATGATTTAATAAAAGATTTTATTAGCAAAATAAAATTAAAAAAAAGGGTTACATATTTACATATTCGAAATACATACAATATTACTCTATTAAAATTAGCTAATTTAATAAGAAGTTTTAATGTTAAAGATAATACTTACTTAAAAAATGACTTTTCTCAAGACTTTATAAAAAAACTTTTCAGTACATATGTAAGTTTTTTACCAAATAATAAATTTAAATATAAACTTAAAAATTTTTCAGATAATAGAGGAAATTTTGTCGAATTTTTAAAAAATGAAAGATTTGGACAATTTTCTTATTTTTCTATACTACCTAAAAAAACCAGAGGAAATCATTTTCATCATACCAAAATTGAAAAATTTGTTGTAATCTCAGGCAAAGCTAAGTTTAATTTTGTAAATATTATAAATAAAAAAAAATTTTCTTTGATTACCACAAGCAATCAAAATTTAGTAATTAATAGTATCCCCGGTTGGGCGCACAGTATAAATAATCCTGGTAGTGAAATAACTAATATTTTAGTTTGGTGCAATGAAATATTAGATAAAAAGTATCCAGATACAAATTTTTATAAAATTTAATATGAAACTAAAAGTCTTAACTATACTTGGTACTAGACCTGAAATAATAAGGTTATCTAGAATTATATATAAATTAAATAATAATTTTGATCATGTTCTAGTTAATACTGGACAAAACTTTGATAGAGAACTGAATAGCGTATTTTTCAAAGAATTAAAAATAAAAAAACCCAATTATAATTTAAATTGTAAAAATAAAAATCCAATAGAATTTATATCCGACGCTCTAGAAAAATGTGATTTAATATTAGCCAAAGAAAAACCAAATGCAGTCTTAGTTTTGGGGGATACTAATTCCGCATTAACTGCCTTAGCAGCTAAAAGGAAAAAAATTCCAATTTTTCATATTGAGGCTGGAAACCGATGTTTTGATTTAAGAGTTCCTGAAGAAATTAATAGATCTTTAATAGACAAAATCTCCGATATTAATATGACATATAGCGATTTTGCAAAAAATAATTTGATAAATGAGAATTTTTCTAATGATCAAATTTTCAAAATCGGAAGTCCTTTATTTGAAGTCTTTGAATATTATAAAGATAGTATTTATAAATCAATTATTTTAAAAAAGTTACATTTAGAAAAAAATAAATTTCTTTTAGTTAGTTGCCATAGAGAAGAAAATTTAAACTCTAATAATAACATAAATAATATCTTTGAAGCAATTTTTAAAATTGCTAAAAAATTTAGTTTAAAAATAATTTTTTCTACTCACCCAAGATTAAAAAAAAAATTACATGTAAAAAATATTTTTAAAAAAAATATTTTATTTCACAAACCATTTACATATTTTGATTACATTCAACTTCAACTTAATGCAAAATTAACTATTTCAGACAGCGGCAGTATTGCAGAAGAAGCGAATATATTAAATTTTCCAGCAATAAATTTAAGAGAAACAACTGAAAGGCAAGAAGCAATGGAGAAAAATTCACCTATTATAAGCGGCTTGAGGATTCATCAAATAATTAATAGTGCAGAACTTGCAATAAATAAATTTAGGGACAATCAATTTTATGACGTACACCCAGATTATTCCGAACCAAATGTTTCTGATAAAGTTGTTACTATTATTCAAAGTTATACAGACTACATAAATAGAAAAATTTGGTATAAGTAATAAAAATATTTACCAAATATCCATTATGAGAGTTCTTGTAATTACTCAGTATTTTTGGCCAGAATACTTTAGAATAAACGATATAGTTAAATATTTAAAAAAAAAAAAATATAATGTTGATGTTTTAACTAGCGTTCCTAATTATCCCTCAGGAACTATTTTTAAAGATTTTAAATTAAATAAAGTAAATTATTCTCACTATTATGGAGCAAAAATTTATAGAGTGCCCATTTATTTAAGAAGAAATTCAAATAAAATTAACTTATTTATCAATTATATTTCTTATGTAATTTCTACATGCGTAATTGGATTTTTTATTACTCGAAAAAAAAAATATGATATTATTTTTTCTTTTGGCACTAGTCCCATAACTTCAGCTATCCCTGGGTTATTTTTTTCAAAAATAAAAAAATGTTATTCAGTTTTATGGGTCTTGGATTTATGGCCAAATATTCTTTTAGAACTCAAAATTATCAAGAATTTATATATATATAGGATATTGCAAAAAATTGTTAATTTTATATATAAAAATTATTATATTATTCTTGCTCAATCAGAATCTTTTAAGAGTGAATTATTAAAATTTAATAAGAACGTTTTAGTTTTTTATTCTTGGGCCGAAGATTTTGATAATAAAATAGATAATAAAGATTTTAATAAAAAAATCTTTATTAAATATAAAAATGACCCAAGTTTAAAAATTGTATTTACTGGTAACATAGGAGAAGCGCAAAATTTTAAAAATATTTTGATTTGCGCTGACTTACTAAAAGAAAATCACAATATAAAATGGATCATAGTTGGAACAGGTAGGGTATTGAATATTATGAAGAAAATTTGTTACGAAAAAAAAATACAAAATATTATATTCGAGGGTCAACAAGAATCACATACCATCCCTTTATATCATCAAATCGCAGATATATTGCTTATTAGCCTAGTATCTGGCAAGGGACTTTCCGCTACCATTCCAGGAAAACTTCAAACCTATTTAAAAGCAAATAAATATATTTTAGGCTTCATTGACGGCGAGTCTAAAAGAATAATTTATGAATCTAAAACTGGAAGTGTCGTTTCTCCTGATGACCCTCAAGAATTATGCAATAAAATAATTTTTTTAAATGAAAATAGAAATATTCTTAAACAAGTGGAGGATCAGAGTAGGGGTGAAAAATATTTAAAACTTAATTATGATAAATATAAAATTTTATATAATTTAGAAATTATTTTTAATAATATTTATAATTTATACCCAAGATTTAATTTAATCACTAAACCAAATTATATTTCTTTTAGGAAAAATTTTTCATTATCTGGTTTAAATTTAGCATTCTTAGGATATTTAGGAAGCAAAAAAATAACATTAGAAAAGCACATTATTTTGTGGCCGGATGGTATCTTTTATAAAAGGTTTTTTAGTTCAGGAGTAAAAAAAATGTCTGGTAGAAAATTGTTAAATAATTTAAAATTACCGTCATATATAAAAAATATTTATATTTTAGGCAACCTAAGTAGTAGAGGTAAAAATTATCTTAATGAAAGATTTAATAAAAATGTAATACACATTAGTTTGCCTTATGGATCAATTGAAACAATTTATCAATCATTTAAATGCAATTTCAATGCTGAAGATATTATAATTATTACTTTGCCAACTCCACTTCAAGAATTGCTCGCGAATCTTATTGCAAAAAACAACAATCATTTTAAAATTTTTTGTATAGGAGGCGCGTTATCGATGGCTTGTGGAGATGAAATATCAGTGCCTAAATATCTTGATAATTTAGGTCTTGAATTTTTATGGAGGTTAAGAGTAGAAACTATTAGAAGAACAAAGAGACTTTTTATAACTTTTTTTTATTATGTTCTGACAGAATTTAAATTCGGATATTCATCAATAAGGAGCGTGATTATTGAAGAAAATTGACACAGTTGTTTGGGCAAACGATTTTTCAGAAAATACTGGCGAAGGAAGGTTATCTAGAGATTTTATATTTAAATTTTTAGAATATAAACCTAAAGTAATAATTAAAATTAAAACATTTCAACAAGAATTCTATTTAAGAAAAAATAAAATTTTAACAAAAAAAAATATTTATAAAAATAGTTTTATAGACAAATATATAACATTTTTTTACGGTATAATATATTTATGGATAAATTATAAAAAAAGAATTTTATACATTAATTATTTACCCCTATGGAATTTTTTTATTTTTTTATTAATACCTAGTAAAACTATATTAGGTCCAATCACTGGAGGTGTTCATCCCATAAAAATAGATAGTATAGCAAGTATAGTAAGAAAAATTTTTTTTCCTGTTTTTTACAGGATAAGTTTATTTATTATATACATTAAATTTAAAAAAGTTATCTTTTCTACTAATCTTTTAAAAAAATACATTTTGCGTAATAATAATTTTTTTTTTGGCTATGCGTATAATTTATTTTTATTTAATAATAATTCCGTTAAAAAAAAAAAATTTGATTTAATATTTTATAATAGAAATTACCAATCCAAAAAAAATAATCTTGTTAAAAGAATTATTTCAAATCTAAAAGAAGAATATAAAATTTGCATTGTTGGTGATAAATTTGAAGGAAAAAATTTTTTTAATTATGGGTTTGTTCCTCATAAGAAAGTTATTAATTTAATAAGAGAAAGTAAAATAGCTTTTGCTAGTTCAGAAAATATATTTTCTTTATTTGCTATCGATTGTTATAATTCTAAAGTGAAGTTAATTTATGACAAAAGATCTTTGTTTCAAAATGTTATTAGTAAAAAAAATTCTATTCTAGTTGATTATAGTAAACCTACTTTATCTGCTAAAAAAATAAATTATGAACTTACTAAATGTAAATTTAAAAAAGATATTTTTTTTTCAAAATATTTGAATAAAAAAAAGAAAGAATTAAATAATTTTTTAGAATATTATTTTTTATAATATTTTTTTTGTTCAATTATCAAATAGCAAGGAAGAATAAAAATTAAGTCTACGCTAAATAATGCAAAACTATTTTCAAAAAATGAACGTACTAAAATTAATATTAATGTCAAAAATGAAAACTCTATTAGAGGGTCTTGTTCTAATAATCCTTTTCTATTATTATATGTTTTAATCAATAATCTGAAAATTTTATAATAAGTTAGTATTAATAAAGTAAAGGAAAAAACCCCGCCGCAAAGATAGCTGTAGATAAGGGCGTTAGAAGCATTATTGTCATAATTATGTATTCCTTTATTGGAATTCTCATAATTGATTAATAATTTTCTATCTGCCTGAGGTCCTCTACCAAATATTATTTTACGCTTTCTAATTTGTTCAATGGAATTTGTCCATATAGTTGTTCTGCCAGAAGATGTAACTTCAGTTAGCCGTTCCATTATAGCAATGTTATTATTTAACTTTGCATTATTATCTCTTCTTATTATTTGAGTTAATTTATAAGAAATAAATGGCATTATTATTATAATAAAGAGAAATATAATTTTTTTATTAACTTTTGTATTATCAATAAATAAATAATAAAATACAAAAATCAAAATACCTAACAGCCCAGTTCTTGTTTCGAAAAAATAGATTAGTAGTACTTGTAAGTATAATAATAAATAAATTGGATAATTAAATATAATATTATTTATTTTTTTATTTATAAAAAAAAAAAAATAAAATATTATTAGAATCATTCTTGTGATACCTGTAATTCTAGGATTAGGTTGCATAAAAGTTTGACCTAATGGGGCTAAACTTTCGGTTCCGTATAAATTATATATATTTACATTATTTATAAATTCTGAGATTAAATTTTTTGAAAATATAATTGCTATAAAGCTTATAAAAATTAGATTTATATATAAAATTTTTCTTAATAAAGTTTCGGAACAAAAATAGTACCCAACGTAGATAATTAATAAAACTGAGAATAAATTAAGTATTAGTTGGTAATTACCAATTTCATTAATATTTCTATTAATCGTTAATAGTATAATTAATTGCCATAATCCGGATAAAAATAAATAAATAATAAATAAGTTCAATTTTTTCTTTAAATAAATAAAAAATATAAAAAGTATTGCCAAAATAATAGTTGGAATAATAAATCTTATAAAATTTATATAAATTAGTATATTTACGTGATCCCTGATTATAAATATATCAAAGAAATTATCTTGTATTGTATTTATGGAGGATATAGCTAGTAACCAAAAAATTGTTATAATATAATCGTAATATTTATTTTTTAACATTAATTATTTTAACATAAGTTTTTTAGTTTTATTCTACAAGTTTACAATTTTTATAAGTCCAACTGGGCCTAAGAAGAGTATATCTAATTCTACTTCCTTTGATTCTAAAAACCCCGTGTTTATTAAAATTAGTTTTTAAGAAACAAATATTTTTGTCAATTTTTTTTTTTAAATAATTTCTTACCACGTTAGTAAACAAAGCGGGTCCAGTAAAGTATGCTCCTGCCACTTCATACTTTTCAAAAATTTTGTTTTTGAAATATGGGTAGTTTTGACAAATTTTATTAATAATTTCTAGGAGAATTTGATGTTTTTTTTTAAAACCCATTCCCCATTGACATATATTTTTATTTCTTATTTTAAGAAATTTAGCTACTTTCTTATCTTTTTCATATTTGTAATAATATGGCTCAAAAGACATAAGGGCTGAGGCTTTTCTAGAATGTAAACTAGTTAATTTTTTTGAGCACATTTTGTCTATATCAAAATAGTAACCTCCCTTGTCATATAATATGCAATATCTAAAAATATCAGTTTTTACTGGGCCATGAAGGGATCTTTTGAAAATTTTATATATTTCATGCTTTGACCACCTTTTTTTCATGTAAGCATTCATTTCAACATCATTAAATAATTTAAAAGATAACTCAGGATTAATTCTTCTAAATTTGAGTAATTCTAAATAATGAGAATGGTTAAATTTTTTTGATATCCAAGTCTGATAAACTATAGGATTAATTTTTTGTTTATATCTAATTTTTGAAATATTATTATTTAAATGATATTTAAAAATTAATTTAGAAAATATTTTTAAAGGAATGTATTTTAATTCATAATATAAATTATATCTTATTAACAACTTGACTTTTTTCCAGATATTATTCATCAATACTTTCATATGTTTACACATTTAACCTCGTTAATAATACCAACGAGAAATAGACATGATAATTTATATAATACTTTATCGAGATTAAAAGAACTTAAATTAAAATTTAATGAAATATTGGTAATAGATAGTTCCGAAAAATATAAAAAAAAAATTATAAAAATATGTAAAAATTTTAACGCGAAAATATACTTTTCAAAACCTTCCTCAGCTCTACAAAGGAACATTGGATTAAGAAAAGTTTCAAATAAAAGTAAGTACGTTATGTTTTTAGATGATGATATTATTTTTTTTGAGGATTCTTTTTTAAAAATGAATGAAACAATAAAAAAATTCAAAAAGATAAAAAATTATATTGCAGGATACGGGTTTAATTATATCGACTTGAATAATTTTGATTATCTTTCTTTCATAAAAAAAAATTTTTTTTCTAAAATGTTAAATATTTATTCTGATGAAGAGGGAAAAGTTATGAGAAATGGCTGGCATACTAAAATTAGTAATGTAAAAAAAAATAAATTTGTTGAATGGTTGCATACAGCTGCAACAGTTTATGAATTAAAAAAAATATCAGGAATTGAATTTGATGAAAGTCTTGGACAGTATAGTTATTTAGAAGATTTGGATTTTTCTTATAGAGTTAATTCTAAATTTCATCTTTATTTAGTTTCTAAAGCAAAGTTTTTACATCCAAATAATATTAATAGAAGCGGTTTTGTTTTTGGAAAATTGGAAATAATGAATAGATATAAATTTGTGAGAAAAAATAATTTAGATCTAAAGTTGTTCTATTTTTCATCATTAGTTAGATTATTAATTTCATTATCAGGAATATTAAAATTTGATTTTAAATCAATATCAAGATCTGCTGGAAATTTAATAGGAATTAGTAAATGTCTTTTAGTTTAAAAAAATTTAAAACAATTCTGATAGTAGAAACAGAATCTGAAGGGCATTATTTAACAGGTTATATAAGATATATGCTGAGAGCTATGAATTCCAATAGCTATAAAGTGGTTTTGCTCACAACCAAAGAAGCTTCAAAGCACAGTTCATTTAAAATTTTGAAGAATGAAAAAAAAATTTTTGAAACTGTGTATATCAAAAAAACGAAGTTAAAATATAAAAATATTGTCTCTTTGATTTTTTATCAAATTAAATTCTTTTTTATTTTAAAAAAAAAATTTAGAGAAATTAATATTAAATATAATTTTGATCATGTTTTTTTAAATTCTATGGATAGATTTGACAAGGCCCTAAGTATATTTGGTAGTCCATTTTTAGGCGTTAATTTTTCTGGGATATTACTTGGCGTTAATTTTCATATGAAATATTTTAAAATCGATTTTCATGGAAAATTAAATATATTATCAAGTTACCTTTTTAGAAAAATATTAAAAATTAAAAATTTGAAGAAAATTATTGTGAATGACCCATTAGTACGAACTTACCTAAAAAAAAAAAATTTCTTAAACTTTCAAAAAGTAAAATTTTTGCACGATCCTAAAGATTATTCTTTTGTAATTAAAAAAAAATTAGCTAAAGAAAAATTAAAACTAGATAATTCATTTTTTTACATTCTTGTTTATGGTGCTATAAAAACTTCTAAAGGAATTGAAGATTTGTTACATTCTTTAAATAATAATAATATCTCTGATAAAGTCAAAGTTTTAGTAGTAGGCGAACATTCATCCGATGTAAAAAAATTTTTTAATTTAGAATTTGTTAAAAAATTAATTATTAAAAAAAAATTATTTATATTTAATAGTTGGCAATCTAACCTTAGAGAGATTTTATTTTTTTGTGCAGCTGATGCCATTTGGGTTGGATATAGAAATAATCCTTACCCAAGCGGTGTACTTTATCAAGCTAGTATATTAAAAACTCCAGTATTAGTTTCTAATTTTGGAATTATAGGGTGGTTAAATAGAAATTTTAAAATAGGTTATTCAATGAATATGAATTCTATTCCGGATATCGTAAAAAAAATTAATCTAGTATCTAGCAAAAGAAATAGCCAAGATATGACAAGTTCTTTAAAAAAATTCTCTAATTTTGCTAAACCTTCTATCTGGATGAATGAATTTAAAAAAATATTGATTTAATGTTTTATATACCAGTCATCGTAACTTGATATGTCCTCAAAAACTCTTTTGTAATTATTATTAAAAAGAAATTTTTGTATTTGTTCCCTTTTGTTTTTTTGATAGTTATGTTCAATCGTTATTATTTTCGGTCTATATTTCGTGAAATCAAGATTCTTAATAATATCATACTCTGATCCTTCTGTATCAATCGACAAGTAATCAAAATTTTTAGGACAATTATATTTTTTTAATAAGTCATTAATTGATATAGAGGTTACTAAGTAACTTTTAATGTTTTTTCTTAAATTTTTATGAGTATTCGAGTTTTGCAAATAACTAAGTGTAGAATATTCTTCGTTTCCATTTGATTCAGAAAATAATATTTTTTTATTGGAAACTTCATAAACGCAATTAAAATCAATATTGCATTTTCTATTCCTGGTTAGACTTTTTTTAAATTTTTTAGCTGGTTCACATAATATACCCCTCCACAAAAATTTTTTTTCAAGAATATATGTGTTGCTTAAATCAATTCCATTGCAGGCTCCAAATTCAACAAAAAAACCCTTTTCTTTGAAATTTAGCTGATCTAAAACCAGAATATCTTGACCTATTTGTGATTTAGAATGTTCATAAAATTTAAAAATTTTTTTTATATTTTTATCTTTGGCATATTTTAAATAATAAAAAAAATTATATTTTTTGAAAATTTTTAAAGCACTAAAATGTTTATCATATCTAACTATTTTTATGTTAAAAATCTGCAAATATTTATCAATTAATTTTTTTATCATTAATATATTTTTATTTATGATATTGATAAATTAAAAATACTTTTATTTTAATTATTATTTAAGAGAAAATACAATACTATAGTGTATTATGCTAATATATATTTATAAATTAAAATAATTTAATTAAAAAATTAAGTGCTTATAATTAATATTCTAGTGTCTTTTTTTGCTTTAATAGCAGTTTTTTTTATTACATATATTTATGGAAGATCGTTTGTATATTTATGCAATTATAATAATAAAAAATTTATAAATTACAACATTTTGCTCTTGCCGATTATTGGATTTTCCATGATTTCGATTATTTCAAATTTTCTTTTTTTTTTTTTAAATTTTAAGATAGATTTAATTTTACTTGTACTACTTTTTCTTTTAATTTTTTTTTTATTATACATAAAAAAAAAAAATATTTTTAATAACTTTTTGGTGATTTGTTTTAAAGTTTTTCCAATTATTTTAGTTTTTTTATTTTTTATTTTAATTCAAGGTGAGCAATTTTACATTTTTAGAGGTAATTATTGGGATAATGCAAATTATATTTCGCAAGCAATAGTAATAAAAGACAACACTTTTCAAGAAATCCTAAAAATTAGAAATAATTTTCATAATTTTAATAATATAAATTATAACTCTTCATATTTGCATTTGGGGAGCAGTGTTATTTTAACAAGACCAAATGTTGGCTTATTGCTTGCTTTTTTTTTAAAACTTAATCTAATTAATTATTTTTTTTTAAATAACTTATTCAAGATATTTCTTTTGGGATTAATATTTTTGTCAATCTATACTTTAGTTTCTAAATTTATTTTAAAAAATGTATATTTTGTTGCCTCAACTTTTATATTTAGTTTTTGGTCTTTATTTATTTATGATCAAGAGGCACTATCTCATTTTGCCACAATATCTATTTTTATTTCAATTGTTATAATTTTGTTAGAGACCGGAAAAAAAAATTTTTTTGATTTAAAATATAATTACATTTTATTTTTAATATTAAATATTTCTTTTTTTTTAATTTATCCAGAATTCTTTTCTGTATATTTATTTTTTTTATTTTTTTTTATTTTATGCAAATATAAAATTAGTTTATTTTTTTTAAATAATTATAAGAATATATTAATAATTTCTCTTTTTTTTTTTATAATAACACTACCAGCATTTTCTACTAATTATTTATTTTTATTTGAACAGACAAAAGAGTCATTAAGTTTTCACCCACCTGATTTTTGGGGATACTATGGCATGTTTCTTGTAGGCAAAGATAAAGATTTTTTGAATGCCGATAATATAATGCTTATTAAAACTTTAGTCGCTACTAAATATAATTTTTTAGAATTATTTAAATCACTTTTAGATATTTTTTTAAAATCTGATTATTTCCTTATACCTTTTAATATTATTCCTTCCCTTTTTGGTTTGTATTATTTAACAATTTCAGTAATCCATAGTAAATTCGATTTGTTAATTTTATTTTTCGTAGTTTTGTTGAATCTTTACTTGATTAAAATTATTTTAAGAAATTTTAAATACATTCTTAATAACAACTCAAATTTAATAATAATTTTTCAATCATTTTTTATCACTTTTTTTTTATTTTTATTTTTATTGCTATTTTTCAAGAATTTCTGGGGCATAATTAAATTATATTTATATTTTTCACCTATTATTTTTTTATTTACTGCTTTCTATTTCAATAATAACTCTACAAAAAAATTTAATTTTAATATGTTCTTTTGTATTTTAATCATTATTTTTCCAATTTATAAATTTAGTCAATTTAATAACGGAATAGGTAGACAAGATACTTTCCCTTCCATTATTAAATCTGAATATAAGAATAATATTAATTGGTCAGTCAATTCTTCAATTTTCAGTGGTTGTCATAAAATTAAAATAGCCAGTAATGACACAATAATTATTAGGTATTTGTCTATAAAACTTAATTATTATAATTATAAATTTAATAATGGGATTTATGAAAAGAAGTATAATAATCAATACATTAATAATAATGTTTGTATTATAAAACTTGCTAACTCATACTTTGTAGTGAATGATCCAAAGACAGATTGATATTTCAGTAGTTACTCCTGTTTATAACGAAGAAAAAAATATAAAACCGTTTTTAAACAGAATTATACCTGTTCTTGAAAATATTAGTTCTAACTATGAATTAATATTTGTTTTAGATCCTTGTTTGGATAAAAGTAGAGAAGTTATTCTTGAGTATTCAATTAGCAACAAAAAAATAAAAGTAATTATTTTATCAAGAAGATTTGGTCAACCAGCGGCGACGATGGCAGGAATTAAAAACTCAGTTGGAAACGCCTGTGTTATTATTGACGTTGATCTTCAAGATCCTCCAGAACTTATTGCGCAAATGTATAGCAAATATTTATTGGGCTATCAGGTTGTATTGGCTAAAAGAACATCGAGAAAGGGAGAAACTTTTGTTAAAAAAATTATTTCTATTTTTGGTTATAAAATAATAAATTATGCAACAGAAATAAAAATACCAACTAATACTGGTGATTTTAGACTAATTTCAAAAAATATTGTAAAATATCTAAAAGAATTAAATGAACCTCATAATTTTTTAAGAGGATTGGTTTCATACATAGGATTTAAATATGCTTTTGTTGAGTATAATAGAGATGAAAGGTATTTAGAAAAAAGTAAGTATAATAAGTTTTTTGGCTCATTCAAAATTGGATTAAACGGACTTATTAGTTTTAGTTCAAAACCATTGTATTTGATGACTGCTGTTGGTTTTTTTTTCTCAATAATAGGATTTTTTTTAGGAGTTTGGTACGTTTTTCAAAAATTAATAGGAGTTAATCTTACCCCAGGACTTTCTACAACTGTTTTATTAATAACTTTTTTTTCAGGCATTCAACTTCTGAGCTTAGGATTAATAGGGGAGTATGTAGGTAGAATTTATGACCAAATAAAAAATAGGCCACCATATATTATTGATGAAAAAATAAATTTCGATGAATAATAATGATAAAAAAATTATTGTAACTGGATGTGCTGGCTTTATAGGAAGTAATTTAGTTGATTTTTTTTTAAAAAAAAATTTTTTTATTTTAGGAATTGATAATCTTTCAACTGGTAATAAATCATTTTTAGTAAATGCTTTAAAAAATAAAAATTTCGTTTTTATAAAAGAAGATTTATTAAATTTTAAGAAAATTGTTAATCATTTTAAAAATATAGATTTAATAGTGCATCTTTCCGCAAATGCAGATGTTAGAAACGGACCTATGCATCCAAGATTAGATTTGGAGCAAAATTTATTAGTAACCTCAAATATCTTAGAAGCTATGAGAATAAATAGTATAAAAAAGATTGTATTTTCATCTACCGGCTCTATTTATGGTGAGGCAAAAAAAATACCAACTCCAGAAAATACCAATTTTCCAATTCAGACTTCTTTGTATGGAGCATCAAAATTAGCCTGCGAAGGACTCATATCTGCCTATTGCGAAGCTTATAATATGAAGACATGGATTTTCAGGTTTGTTTCTATTTTAGGAGAGAGATATACACATGGGCATGTTATTGATTTTTACAAATCATTAAAAGTTAATAATAAATTATTAAAAGTCCTAGGTGACGGAAATCAAAAAAAATCGTATCTTTATGTTCAAGATTGCATTGAAGCTATTTTTTTAGCTCTTAAAAAATCAAATAATAAAATTAATATATTTAATCTTGGAACAAATGAATACTGTAAAGTAAAAAATTCCATTAAGTGGATTTGCAATGAATTAAATGTAAAACCTAAATTAGATTATAAAGGTGGAAAACGTGGATGGACAGGAGATAATCCATTTATTTTTCTTGATAGCAAAAAAATTAGATCATTAGGATGGAAACCAAAATTAACTATTCAGCAAAGTGTCGTTAGAACTGTAAAATATTTACAAAATAATATTTAAAATTATTTATTATGAATTTGTGCGTTTATGGTTTATGGCATTTAGGATCGGTAACTGCCTCATGTCTAGCTTCTCTAGGTCATAATGTAATCGGTTTAGATAGTGATAATGAAAATATTAAAAAATTATTATTAGGAAAAGCCCCTATATTCGAGCCTGGTCTAGATGATCTTATCTTGAATCAAATTAAAAAAAAAAAATTAAATTTCACTAGTAGTTTCAAAGAAGGATTGAAAAATTCTAATATAATTTGGGTAACGTTTGACACGCCAATTAACGAAGAAGATGAGAGTGTAGACGTAAATTACGTACTAAATAAAATTAAAGAAATTATACCACATGCTTTAGAGGGAAGTGTTTTCTTAATCTCATCTCAGTTGCCGGTTGGATCGATTAAATATTTAGAGGAATGGACATTCAAATTATTTCCGAAAAAATTAATTAAATTTGCTTATTCTCCAGAAAATCTAATATTAGGAAAATCCTTAAAATCTTTTTTAGAGCCAGATAGAATAATAGTTGGTATTCGCAACGAAACTCAAAAAAAATCTTTAGATAAAATTTTATCGACTATATCAAAGAATATTATCTGGATGTCAGTAGAGTCAGCCGAAATTGTTAAACATGCTATTAATTCATTTCTTGCAACATCAGTTGTGTTTGCAAATGAAATAGCTACAATTTGCGAGGTAGTTGGTGCGGATGCTAAGCAGGTTGAAAAAGGATTAAAGAGCGAGATAAGAATTGGACAAAAAGCTTATTTAAGACCAGGTAGCGCATTCGCAGGAGGAACTCTCGGAAGAGATATTGAATTTTTAAAGACTGTGGCCAAAAATAATAATATTAAATTATCACTATTAGAGTCCGTAAAAGATAGTAATGATAATCATAAAGCGTGGATTAATAAAAAAATTTCTAAAATTTTTCCTTCCTTAATTGGTTTGAATGTTAGCGTTTGGGGGTTAACATATAAAGCAAATACCAGTACTTTAAGAAAATCTCTAATAATTAATCTTTGTAATTGGTTAATTGAACAGAAGGTTAATTTATATATTCACGATATTATTATTAAAGATTTACCTGTTGAACTTATTAAAAGTAAAAAAGTAAAAAAAATTGAAAATTGTTTAGATATGATAAGAATAAGCGATATTTTAATAATTGGAACAGAGTATGATGAATATAAAATGAAATCGAAAAAAATCACTAATTTTTGTAAAAAAAATTTAGTCGTTATTGATCCAAATGGTTTTTTGAATGATAGTTTTGCAAATGTTAATATTAAATATATTACTGTTGGGTCACAATAATTTTACAGATGATTAATGAAAAAAAATTTTTAGCCAATAAAGTTGCAATTATTACCGGAGCAAGCGAAGGCTTAGGCTTTGAGATTGCAAAAAAATTTATTTTAGAGGGGGCGAATATAACTATTTGCTCTCGTAATAAGAGGAATCTTAAACTTGCTAAAGAAAGTTTGATCAAAATTTTACATTCGAACCAAAAAATTCTTATTATTCCTGCTGATGTGTCAAAACAATCAGATGTTAAAAAAATTATTAATTTGACGATTAAGAAATTCGGCAAATGTAATATTCTAGTTAATAATGCTGGAATTTATGGACCAAAAGGTAAGATTGAAAATATAAATTGGAAAGATTGGAAAAAAACTATTGAAATAAATCTTTTTGGCTCGATATTAATGTGCAGACATTTAATTAAATATTTTAAGAAAAAAAAATATGGTAAAATTATTCAACTTTCGGGAGGGGGGGCCACAAATCCTTTGCCTAATTTAAGTGCTTATGCCACTTCTAAAGCTGCCATAGTTCGTTTTATGGAGACATTAGCTTTAGAAGTTCGTGATTTTAATATTGATATTAATTCTATAGCACCTGGAGCCCTGAATACTAAAATGTTAGATGAAGTGATTAATTCGGGACCTAATAAAGTAGGTGTTGATTTTTATAAGCGTGCCTTAAAACAAAAAAAGACAGGTGGCACATCGTTAAATTATGGTTCAGAATTGGCTGTTTTTTTAGCATCATCTGAAAGCGATGGAATTTCAGGAAGACTTATAAGCGCGGTTTGGGATAATTGGAAGGAATGGCCAAAACATATTAACAAACTTTCTAATAGCGATGTTTATACTTTGAGAAGAATAATTGGTCGCGACAGAGGTTTTTCTTGGGGCGACAAATGATTGATGATTATAAAATTTATAAAAATAAAATATTTAATGTAGGTATTATTGGATGTGGATTAATAGGAAAAAAAAGAGCTGAGAACCTAGGAAAAAAAGGAAGACTAATTGCTTGCGCAGACATTAATATTAATAAAGCAAAATTAATTGCAAAAAAAAATAAAAAAATAAAAATCTTTAAAGAATGGAAGCATTTATTAAAGATAAAAAACCTGAACATTGTTATCATTGCAACTACTCATAATCAGTTATCTAAAATTCTATTAGAATCAATCAAAGCAAATAAGCACGTATTTATTGAAAAACCAGCTTCTATTAGTTTAAAACATCTTAGAAAAGTTATTAATAAAAATAAAACACTTAAAAAAAAAATTCGAGTTGGTTATAATCATCGTTTTCTTTCAGCAATAATTAAGTGCAAGCAAATGATTAAAAAAGGATTAATAGGTGATTTAATGTTTATAAAAGCCTCTTATGGACATGGAGGAAGATTTGGTTATGAAAAAGAATGGAGAATGAAACCTAAAATTTCTGGAGGAGGAGAGTTAATTGATCAGGGCTCGCATTTAATTGATTTATCAGAATTTTTTTTTGGCAAAGTTATTAAAACAGAAGGAGCTTTAAGAGATTTTTTTTGGAAAAATAATGTTGATGATAATGCTTTTATTAATCTTAAATTTAAAAAAAATTTAATATCATTTTTCCATGTTTCGTGTACGGAATGGAAGAATAATTTTTTATTTGAAATTTATGGAACCAGAGGAAAATTGAGAATAGAGGGTAAAGGAGGTAGTTACGGTAGGGAAAAGTTAATTTTTTATAAAATGAATAAAAGTTTGACATATCCTAAAATTAAATCGTGGATTTTTGAAAAAAAAGACTATTCTTGGAGCAGAGAATTCAATGAGTTTTATAAAGATATAGAAAAGAATAGAAAACCTGACCCAGGTTTAGAGCAGGCATATTCAGTATTAAAAATAATTAAAAATATATATAAACTTAATAAATATGATTATCGCGCGTAGTCCTTTAAGAATTACATTGGGTGGAGGTGGTACTGATCTTCCTTCTTTTTATGAAAAATATTCTGGATTTCTGATTGCTGCAGCAATTGATAAATATGTTTATGTAACTTTAACAAGACCTTTTAGACCTGGAATCTATTTAAAATATTCTTCAATTGAGAAAATAACAAATGTGAACCATATAAAGCATCCAATAATTAGGGAGGTTTTAAAATATGAAAAACTTTCCAAGAAACCCCTAGAATTAACAACTTTAGCCGATATTCCTTCTGGGACAGGTTTAGGTTCGTCCGGTAGTTTTACTACCGCTTTAATTAAAGCATTATATTATCAAGAAAAGAAAATTATTAGTCCAAAAATCTTAGCAGAAAAAGCATGTTATATTGAAATGAAAAAATTAAATGATCCTGTTGGTAAGCAAGATCAGTTTATATCCGCATATGGAGGCGTCACCTGTTTTGAATTCAAAAAAAATGATTACGTGCATGCCGAATCTCTTAAAATATCTCAAAATAATTTGAATAAATTAGAAAATAATTTGTTATTATTCTATACGGGTTATTCTAGACAATCTAAAAAAATTTTAATTAATCAAAAAAAATTATCAGTAAAAAATAATAAAGAAATGATCGACAGTTTAAAGAAAATTAAAAATATTGGTTATAAAGTTAAAAATTTTTTAGAGAAAGGAGACTTTGAAAGTTTTGGTCAAATTATGAATGATCATTGGCATGAGAAAAAAAAAAGATCAAAAATAATGTCTAATTCAAAAATTAATTTTTGGTATGAAAGTGCTTTAAAAAATGGAGCGATTGGAGGAAAACTAGTTGGAGCGGGAGGAGGTGGATTTTTAATGTTTTATGCAAAAGATAAAGAGATGTTGCAAAATTATTTCTTTAAATTAGGTGTTGAAGAAGTAAAATTTAGATTCGATTTTGAAGGAACTAAAATTATAATGTCATGATCTACCCTGTTGTTATTTTAGCAGGTGGAATAGGTAGTAGACTTGGAGCGTTAACAAAAAAAACACCTAAAGCTCTAATAGAACTAAATGGAAAACCCTTTATTCATTATCAATTAAAACTTCTTTCCAAACAAGGAATTAAGGAAGTAATACTTTGCATAGGTTATTTAGGTAGCAAAATTAAAAAGTTTGTAGGCAATGGTAAAGAATTCAATATAGACGTCAAATATTCTTATGAAAGAAAATTATTAGGAACGGGTGGAGCTGTAAGAAATGCTTTTCATTTAATCAAAAAAAATTTTTTTATTATGTATGGAGATACTTACCTGCCAATCAATTTTATGAATATCCAAAATAAATATGAAAAATTAAAATCAAATGCTTTAATTACTATATACAAAAATCATAATAATCTAGATAAATCTAATGTTTTTTTTAATGGCAAAAGCGTCATCTATAATAATCAAATTAATTTGAAAAAAATGAAATATATTGAATATGGACTGAGTATTTTTAATAAAGCAATTTTCAAAAATTTTAAAAAAAAAAAATTTGATTTATCCGAAGTTTTTTATTTTTTATCAAAACAAAAATTGTTAAACTATTATATTGTTAAAAAAAGATTTTATGAGATTGGTTCTATTTCTGGTTTAAAAGATAGTAAAAAATATTTAAAAAGTATATATAAAAACAAATAAAATTATGGATTTTATAAAACAATATTTAATTGAAGCAAAAAATATTATCGATGCTCTTGATTTGAAAGAAATATTAAAAATTGTTAAGTGTATTAACTTTGTAAAAAAAAACAAAGGAAGAATATTTTTTATTGGAGTAGGTGGCAGCGCTGCTAATTCCTCTCATGCAGTAAATGATTTTAGGAAGTTAGCAGGGATAGAAAGCTATTCACCGGTTGATAATGTATCAGAACTAACAGCACGTACGAACGATGAGGGTTGGCATACAATTTTTAAGTCATGGTTAATTGTTAGTAAATTAAATAAAAATGATTTAATTTTTGTTTTTTCTGTTGGTGGAGGAGACTTAAAGAGAAATGTTAGCACAAATATTATTGAGGCATTAAAGTTTGCGAAATTAAAAAAAGCAAAGATCTGTGGAATTGTTGGAAAAAATGGTGGTTATACAAGCAAGGTGGCAGATGCATGTTTAAAAATTCCTGTTGAAAATATGAAAAATTTAACACCACATTCAGAAGCTTTTCAAGCAGTTATATGGCATCTGTTAGTATCTCACCCCAATATCAAAAAATATAAAACTAAGTGGTAGTTTCTTTAAAAAATTATAATGCAAAAAGCAGTTTTTGTTGATCGAGATGGAGTTCTTATTAGGGCTCCAAAGATTAATAATAGACCTCATTCAATAAAAAATTTGGAAGAATTAAAAATTATGAATGGTGTAATACAGGGAGTTAAAATATTAAAAAAAAATTTTAAGATAATTATGATTACTAATCAACCCGATGTTTATAGAAAAAAAGTTCCAAAAAAAGATGTAGAGAAAATTAATAACTATCTTAAAAAAAAACTTGATCTTGATGATATTTATGTCTGTTATCATGATAATATTCATAAATGTTACTGTAGAAAACCAAATCCAGGAATGCTTTTGTTAGCTAAAAAGAAATGGAATATAAATCTTAAGAGAAGTTTCTTAATAGGTGATCGATCTACTGATATTATAGCCGGAAAAAAAGTAGGTTGTATAAACTTTTTTATAAATTATAATTATAATGAAAAATTACCTAATAAAAAAAGCTGTCATTATGTTAAATCATTTTATAAAGCTGCTTTACAAATAAATAAAATTATTAAAAAAGATATAGATAATAATGAGTAGTATTGAAAATCTCAAAATTAATATTTTTGCTGATGGAGCAAGTATTGATGATATGTTTAGCTTGAATAAGAAAAAATATATTTCAGGGTTTACAACAAATCCATCTTTAATGAAGCAAGCCCGTATCACAGATTATAAGACATTTGCTATGCAAATACTAAAGAAAATAAACTCTAAGTCAGTTTCTTTTGAAGTAACTTCAGATTCTTTTAATGAAATGGAAAAACAAGCGCTAGAAATTGAAAAATGGTCTAAAAATATATTTATAAAAATTCCTTTTACAAATTCTAAAGGTAAAAAGACAATTGATCTCATAAAACGATTATCAGATAGAGGATTGAAATTAAATATAACTTCAGTTTTTACTTACGAACAAGCAAAAGAAGTTCTTAATGTTTTAAATATTAATTCAGAAGCTTACATCTCTATTTTTGCAGGGCGTATTGCGGACACAGGAAGAGATCCTGTAAAAATTATAAAAAAATGCGTTATTGCTTCTAAAAAATTTAAAAAAGTTAGAATTTTGTGGGCTAGCTGTAGAGAAATATATAATATTTTTGAAGCGGATAAAGCAGGTTGTCATATCATTACTGTTCCACATTCAATACTTAAGAAGTTTTCGATTATAGGAAAAAATTTGGAAAAATATTCGGTTGAAACTGCAAGAGATTTTTATTTAGATTCAAAAGACATTATTTTTAAATTTTAAAAAATTTATCATTTATTTTTTTTTGCAATCACAAAACATCTTATTCCAAATGGAAAATAAAAATAAGATAATTTTTCTTCTAGCAAAAATAAAAATTTTACCAATAAATTATTGGAAAATTTAATATTATTTTTTACACTACTTTTATTTTTTGAAAATAGTTTATTAACAATTTTAGTCATAGCAAATGGTATAAAGCAAAAAAAACCTAAATGTTGTTTTTTGATAATCTGGTAACCAACTTTTTTTAATTTCTTTTCAAGATCTGAAATAGAATATCTTCTAAAATGACAAAGTTGTTTATCATAGCTATCATATAAAAATTGATGCTCAGGAACTTCTATATATATTAATCCATTTTTATTTAATAATTTAAAACTATTTCTAATGGCTAGAAAATCATCCTTAATATGCTCTAAAACATTTAGCATAATAATATTATCAAATTTTATATTCTTTAATGGATTTTTGGTTATATCAAATTTTAAGAATGGAATGTCTTTATATTTTTCTGATAATTTTAATAGAGAAAATTTTAATACGTCAGCACCAACATAATTAATGTTTTTAAAATTATTTTTCAAATCTGCAATTAAGTAACCACTTGAGCATCCGATTTCTAGAACTGTTTTTCGTTTAATATTATGTGAGATATTTTTTACAAGATTTGATCGAGAAAAAATATCTATAGGATGATTACCGTTTCCATTATCTTCATGTAAAGAAGTATGGTCTTCAGTCCACCCTTCGAAATTTTCATTATATTCTAATATTTTTTTTTTATTAGAAAAACCATTATTAAAAAAAATAATCTTATTTCTTATTTTTGGGTCTGGAAATTTAAATTTTATAGATTTAAGGTTCACGTTTATTATTTTTTAATTATTTTTTCAATAATTCTGATTTTCTTAAATCATATTAATTATGTACAATCCTATTATATTGTTTAATAGTTAGCGTATGTTCATAAATAAAGAAAATAAAATAATATTATTTATTTTTTCTTTATTTCCCTTTTTTTTAATCTCAGGAAAATTTTTACCGGATCTTTTTGTAGTTTTAATAGCTATTTATTTTATTATTTATATTTTTTTTAACAAACAGTTTTTTATTATAAAAAAAAATTTAATTATTTTTTTTTTAATTTTTTATTTTTATATTAATATTAATTCTTTTTTTTCTTATTCCTCGTTAGTTTCATTTTCGACATCTCTGCCATATATTAGAATGTTATTATTTTCAATTTTTGTAGCATATCATTTAAGTAAGACTATTAATTTAACAAAAATAATTTTTTTTTCATTTTTATTATCATATTTAATATTATTTATTGACTCAATAATTCAGTTAAAAACAGGAACAAATATTTTAGGTTATTCAATAGAACAGACAAGAATTTCAAGTTTTTTTGGACGAAAGCTAATTATGGGAAGTTATGTTTATAGAACTTTACCAATTCTTATTGCTATTTCATACTTAGAGAATTTTAAGCAAGCCTCCCTTTTAAGAGTCCTTGCAATATGTTTGGCTGCTAGCTTAGTTTTTTTTAGCGCAGAAAGAGTATCTTTATTTTATTTTATTATTACAATTATATTATATTTAATTTTACTACCTAATAAAAAGCAATTTTTTTTTAATATAGGTATGTTAGCAGTTTCATTCTCTCTACTTATTTTTTTTAAACCCTCTACAGTTGATAGAGTCTTTAAGCATACCTTATTTCAATTGAATGAAAAAAAAGGATCTTTCTTTAGCGAAAGGCATGAAATGCATTTTATAACTGCATATAGAATGTTTTTAGATAAAAAATTTTTAGGACACGGTATCAATTCATTTAGATATCTTTGCGATCAATTTCCTTACTCCACAAGAGATATAATAATAAAAAATAACCAAAACTATGCACCAACAGATGGTTATTACTATCTAAAAAGAAATTTCATAAATAACAAAACTTATATTTATTATATATTGGAATCTCAAAAGTTAGAATTTGAAGAAATTTCTAAAATTTTAGAGGATGCGATAATACTAAAAGATGAATATAAAATTCGAGAAGGAATAAAAAATTTTGATTTATTTATAAATAAAAACCTAATAATATCTTTTGGTGTTGATCTTCAAATTGTAGATTCAATTAAATCTTCCACTAAGGTGAATAAAGGAGATTATGTTTTTGCAAATAATGAATTTGAGAATGGGTGCAATACACATCCCCATAGTTCTCATCTTCAAATTTTAGCAGAACTTGGTTTACTTGGTTATATTTTTCTATTCTCTTTTTTTGCTTATCTGATTTTTCTTTTTTTTAAAAATTTTATGAATATTTTTTTTAAAACCCAAAAAACTTCCGAAAATAACTATAATTTATATAAGATATTTATTCTTCTAGCTTTAATTCAGCATTTATTTCCTATTATTCCATCAGGAAATATTTTTAATAACTGGCTTTCTGTATTATTTTATTTTGATTTAGCATTCTTATTAAATTTTCATTATTATAATAAAAAATGATCATACCATTTTTATTTATTTTAAATGTCTTTTTAATAATTTTCTTTAGTAAATTTTCTAAAATCATTAATTTATTTGATAGTCCCGATAAAACTAGAAAACTACATAGAAAACCTATTGCATCAATCGGTGGTTTTTTAGTTCTTATAAATTTATTTATTTATTTCATCTTTATACAATATAAATATTTTTATTTGAAAATAGCTTCTGATTATTTTGATAATTCTGATTTTGTAATATTTTTTATTTTTTTAACGTTATTTTTTTTTATAGGATTCTTCGATGATAAATTCAATTTAAATGCTAATTTTAAATTATTTTTATTTACATTTACTATTTACATTCTTTTATCTTTAACTCCCAATTTATTATTAACTTACCTTAAATTTTCTTTTTTGATAAATACAATGAATATTAGTTTTATAGCATTTCCATTTTTAATTTTATGTATCCTTCTATATTTAAATGCATTTAATATGTTTGATGGGATCAATCTTCAATCATCTTTATATTCTATAAATATTTTTTTATTTTTTATTTTAAAAGGAATATTTATGGAGATTTCATTAGTAATGATTTTATCCTTGATTTTTTTTTCTTATCTTAATTTCAAGAATAAATGTTTTTTGGGAAATAATGGGTCTTTATTGATAGCCTTCATTATTTCTTATTTATTTATTAAATCACAAAGTACAGAAAATTTATTTTCGGCTGATGAAATATTTTTGGCAATGCAAGTGCCTGGATTAGATTTATTGAGATTAGCTATACAAAGAATTTATAATAAAAAACATCCATTTCATCCTGATAGAAATCATATTCATCATCTATTACTAAAAAAAATTGGATATATAAAAACTTTATTAATTTTAATTTGCCTTATTATTATCCCAAATTATTTATCAATTTTATATGGACGCACAATTTTTTTTATAATTTTAACATTGTTTATATATGGTTTGGTTATCTTTAGATTTAGTAAATATAAAAAATTCTTTAATTAAATTTGAAGTAATAGTAATTGGTTGCGGGGCTTGGATTTGAACCAAGGACCTTCAGGTTATGAGCCTGACGAGCTACCAGACTGCTCCACCCCGCGATAATTTTTTAGTTATAGCATTATATTTTAAATTATCTACTTTTGTTAAATTGTGGTGAGTTATTTAAAACTTCAATGATATTTACAAAACAATACTATTTATGTATAAAACATTGCCTGGTGATTATTGCAAAGGAGTAACACCCGATCCCATTCCGAACTCGG
>Ga0114959_10000349_pt1 | contig 43268 bp, 43 predicted proteins | sample C_130625_EF_Meta_FD_87317 | JGI IMG/M metagenome (GOLD analysis project Ga0114959, IMG submission 87317) | Freshwater microbial communities from Lake Croche, Canada to study carbon cycling - C_130625_EF_MetaG | ecosystem: Environmental > Aquatic > Freshwater > Lake | place: Lake Croche, Canada... | reverse complement strand
GCTCGTCAATGTTCTTGAAATGAGACCTGAAAATTCATTTCTATTGAAAAATTGACTATATCTTTCACTCAACGGCGCACCAACTGGCAACCTTCTTGCAACAGATCTGTTTAGTTTGATAAGTGGATCAAAAAAAACGCTTTGACTTTTTGAATTTGGAATTGTCATATTGGGTTCATATTTAATTTTTGGAAAATTCCTAACTCTTGTATTAATAAATACAGTTAATGTATTTGGTATTGGCATTTTTTTGGGTGTACTATCTTTTGTTTTTTTATCAGAAGTTGTAGTAGACATATACTTATAATAGATAAAGAATATTATTCTTTGTTTATTACATAAGAAACCTAAAATATTTATTATTTTAATATGGGTTTATGGAGTGTTATTAACAATATCATAGTTGAAAAACTTGGCATATGTATCTTTCTGTTGTCTCTTTTCTTTATCCTTCTTTGCTTTTTCTAAGATTGCCATAGCCGAATTCAATTCTGAATCAGAAATAACTTTATCATCATTTGTATCAATTAATTTATCAAGAACTCTATATTTGTATGGCACAACACAATAACTGCTTTCTTCATTAAAGAGATGATCGGATAAAATAACAAATATTGCAGTTAATCCTAAAGCAACATAAATGTCGCGAGTACCCATCCATGCCATTGAAAATACTAGCAGTTGCTTACTTAGAGAAAACTTCAAATATTCTTCTGTGGATTTGCTAAATTGGATACTAATAAATTTAGATCCTACGTTAAGCAGTATCATAACAATTCCCGCAAAAAACTTACTAGAATTTAAATATTGAATGTGATCGTGTAAAAACCTTAATGGATTTTGAAAAAAACTGACACCGCTACTTTGATGAGACGCAGCTTGAGGAAACATTGGGTTTGACGGTGCGCCTTGAGCAGTAGGAGTTGGTAAACTTGGATTATTTCTATTTTTTCTTGATTTTCTTGCCATTCTATTAAATTACTATGATATAATAAATTTAACTAAGATCTTATACTCATCCTTTACTCTCTCATCCTTTACTCTCTCATCCTTTACTCTCTCATTCTTTACTCTCTCATTCTTTATTCTCCCATCCTTTATTCTCCCATCCTTTATTCTCCCATTCTTTATCCGATCCACTTGTTTTTCCTCAAATAGTTATCTACCTTTGTACTAAACGAATTCACATTTCTATTAATAGATAATCTGGTATTACGAATCATTGGGCGAACAACAGAATTAATCTTAGGAATAGTAAATCCTTCCTTATTATTTGCAGGACTATTAATATCCTTCATCAATTGAAGATAAACAAATGCTGTTAAAAATGCCGCAATAGTGATGAATATAAAAAAAGGAATATAATTAAATGAGTTAATTTTCTTCATATAATTATATACAGATTTTTTATTTGAATTCAGAAAATCCTAGACCTTCAAATGCTTCTTTTCCAGGAAAAGCAGGTGCAGGACTTCCACCTTTTAAAGAAAAAGCATCTTTGTTAACACTTGTCTGTTTTGATTGAACAGGCTTTCTCATTAAACCTCCTAGTTCTATTTTTTTACCTAGAATGTTGAATGATTCTTTCTTCTCTTCATCCTTTTCTTCTTTCTTTTCTTCCTTTTTCAAACCAAGTTTTCCGAGCAATGCACCAGATACTGAAGAATCTTCTTTCTTCTCTTCTTTATCTTCAGAATCAGCACCTTCTTGGAAATTCTCAAAAACCGTGTCGGTACTATTATGGATTAACGCAACTAATACAACTGTCAAAAGCCCTAAATAACAGTTGTAACTAGAAACTAAAATTAATAGTGCAATTAGGTAAGCGCGACCTAAAGGTGTACTATACAAAAAATTCACCTTATTTGGAATGGTGAGAAAATATAAGAATAAAACCACAACTAAAATAATCCCAAGGTTCTTCTTATTTTTGGAAATGAGCTTTTCAAAATTCATATATAAATAAAGAGTATATTTTTATTTGCAATTGTTTTCAAATTATTATCTTAATTTTTATTAAGAATGTCTTTAGCAATGTATGCAGCACCATTTGATAATGATATAAATGTAGTTAATAAGGAGAATGATCCAATTAGCAGAAAACGCGCCTTAAATAAAACACAAAAGCGTATGCCTTCAGCATCTCCTAAAGAAAACAATTATTCCGAAAGAGTGAATTCTGTTCTTCAGTCTATCCATAATTTGCCAGCAGAAGATGAACCATTAGCAGATTTTAATCCACCTCCTCCCCCAGAATCTTCTGGTGTGGAACAAACCAGATTGAAGGAAAATTCGCAACCATCCAATGGCCTTATGAGTATGTTTGTTGGTCAACCTTCTCAAGGATCCAATACACAATATTTGAACGATATGGAAAATGGAAACCGATCTAATTCAGGAGAATTAGGAAGTGGAACTGTTACAAGCGATTTTCAAAGATTTATGCCGAATTATAGCGAAATGTACGGGAAGAGCAGCTCAAATATGCCCAACTATGGATCATCGCCTATGTCTACTATGATGTCAGGTGACAAAAATGACTTGTTGATGGAAAAGTTGAACTATATGATCAAGCTATTAGAGGAGCAACAAGATGAGCGAACTGGTAATGTAACAGAAGAAGTGATTTTGTATTCTTTTTTAGGAATCTTCATCATTTTTATTGTGGATTCTTTTGCGCGTGTAGGAAAATATGTCCGCTAATATTATAGATGATCGCAAGAGCACAAGAAAGTAGTAGTAGCAGTGATGTAGAAATAGAATCAGATCGTGATGCTATGGTTGAAAGACCTTTTACTGCAGATGAGGCAATATCAATAACGTCCGAAGAAGGGCAATTAAAATTAGCGGCATTGACCCCTCTTGAACTTAGAAAAAGAATTGATGTTGAGAAAGAAATGATCGAAAAAAAAGCATTATTAGAGAGAGATATAGAACGAAGAAAACAAGCAAAACAACTTAGAAAACAAGAACGGGCTTCTGCTGCTGCTTCTGCTAGTGCTGCAGCAGAATTAGTTAAAAATGCACAACGTACAGCTGCACAAGAAGAAATGAGTGAGCTTACTTCAAGTCTAGCTAGACGTCAAGGAAAAATTGGATTACATTCAAATTCACAGTCACGCCACCACGTTGGTGAACTTCAAGCTGCAATTTTAGAAAATGAAATTAAAGTTTTGAGTGAAAAAATGAATAGAAAAGGTCTTGGTCATAAAAAGAGAACGTATAAAAGACATAGACAGCATAAAAAGAAAGATAGTAATAAGAAAAGCCTCAAAATGAGAAGAAAGAGTACAAAGAAAGTGAAACATCATAAAAAAAGTCACAATTCTAAATCTAAATCTAGACGCGTGAAAAAATAAGAAAATAATATTACAAAAATTAATAATATTATTTTATAATATATGTCTTGGTTTAAAATTGGAACTAGAAAGCAAAAAAGAGGTGCACAAATTATAGATAAAGGAAAACCGAAAACTGAAATTTTAGATGAAAAAGATTTAGATACTCCTCCAGAATATAAAATTATTGAAAATTACATTCCCGAATATCCTGAAATTAAAGGCGTTATTGGGAAACCCATTGAGGGTACTAAGGCCCTTGGTCTCAAGAAAAGATCTAAAACTAGAAAAATAAATAAAAAGAATAACAAAACTCATAAGAAGCATAAAAAATCTAATAAGGCAAAGAAATCCAAAACATATAAGAGAAAGCACCATTAATTCACAATAAATACTTTAGAACAATGAAATGTTGAATAAACAAAATTATAGAAGAAATAAGCACAAGGACAAACAACAGTAGGAGTAGTGCGTTTTTTTAAGTTCTCTATAATGGCATTATTATGTGAAATATCTTCAACCACTGCAAATCGCAGTGTCTTAGAGTCAGCACATATTTTCCATAATGCCACCTTGTATCCGTGTACAAATATTTCATTGTCCAAATCTGCAGCCTTCACAGAAGAAATACAGCATAATCCCTCAATGCCATCTTCAATAAATGTATTGGTTTTCCTATAAAAATAAACACATTGTACCTGATCTTCGCAAAGAACCATATAAATAGTAATATTTTTGGTTTTAATCAGCTCCAACAAATTTGCAGGACTGGTCATCATCTCAATATCAAAGGTTTTCAAAGCACTTTGGCCCTTCAAAAAATCCAGCAAGTGGTGCATATTATTAGGTCCACATTCAATCAAACTATAATTTGCAGGTAAGTCATTCGGCTGAACCCATCCATTCATAGGAAACCCATATGTAGTATATACACACAATGGAACTATTCCTGTAAGCTCACCTTCGCGCTTAAAAATGCTGACTTTAATATTGTGATTCAAATGTCGGGCATTGTATTCGTGGGTTTGAATTACCTGAGGTGCAATACCACTCTTCCGACTGCTTATGTCAACACATAAGTAATCAATATAATAGGCATCAAAAAATCCGGCCTTCCTGGATGTATATGTTTTATTTATCACTATTTGAATCGGGCGCCCAGTCATAACCGATTTGATCTTTTTATCTTCTACAATAGTGCCTTTTTTTGAGTCCATTAATAATTCGTCATCATTATAAAAAGTGAAAAAACAAGGATGATTATGCCCTTCAAAATAAGGTGAAATGGATTCCTTCGTCGGCATAAATTTATTCTGCTTATTTTGCAAATAATGTGCTTGGATAAAATGGAGGAACTTGGTGAATTGAATTTCTGACAAATTTTTACCATAAGTGAGCGTTTCAATTTGCTTGAAATTGGTGTACTTGTTCTTTGGAGGCAGATCTTCCATTATGACCCCACCTCCCCAAAAATAGTATTTGATATCATATGCGTGGAAAACAGGTTGCTCTGCCCAAAATTTGAATTTTGCTTTTACATAAGCTAAAAAAACCAAAATAATAAGAATAACCGCTAATAAAAAATATAATAAGGCATGATACCAGTACATATTATAATCCACCTTTAAAAAAGGTGAAGCCAAAACGCATAACCACCTTATTCACCTTTAGAAAAAGTCGTAAGCGAAGCTGAGAGCCAAATATTAGTAAAACGTTTTCCTCAACTTTTTTGAAAAGTTGATGTGGACCCAAAACGCAAAGGTTCTTATTTTTTAACATATTCACAAATACCTACATTATCATAGCCAAACTGGCCTCTTTGAAGCGATTTAAACATTACAAAAGATTTGATTACATATTCTTCGTTGTTTTTATATAAAAATCCTCTTACAAATTCCCAGTTCCCAGTTCCGTCTTTGTTTTTATATGTAATATACAAATCAATATGAAAGATGTCAACAGTGATTATTTTTTTATGGATAATGCAATGTTGATTATCGTCATATACTAATTCAGAATCACATAGAAACGGTTCGGTTTCATTACCATCTTCTTTAAAAATAACCCAATGCTTTCTTTTTTCCTGAATATGTTGTTGCTGTTGTTGATTCTCTTCTTCTTGATCCATCTACTATTTATAAAATAAAATCTTTAAATTATTACCATCTAACGATATAAAGAACTAAAAAATGGATACCATTTATTGCAAGTTCTTACATAAAAAAACAGGGAAGTTGTCATAATCCCAACACCGAAAATACCATAACCAAAAATACTACTAACAATACATACAGGGATTGAAATATATACAAAATTTCTTTTATGATAAATATCTAAAAGAATTCCATTGAATCCCATATTGCCGATATTTGATGTAATCCTTAGTCCTTCTTCAAGTGCAGAAGGTATTAATAATGAAAGAGTGAAACAGATTTGTTTATTGTTCATTATTTTAATAAAGAACAATTATCTTTATACTATATTATTGAGAAATCGCTAATAACAAAATAATATATGATGATTGTATTCTGTATTATTTTATTATTATTAATCCGATCCACCTTTTAGAAAGGCGGAGCCAAATGGAATAAAAATAGAATGGATTATTTGAGAATAGCTCCCGAATTAAGCAGGGGAGGCTTATTTATTCGGGCTTCTGGAATATATACAAATATTGATATTCATAACCAGCTTTAATTAAATCAATTTTACCCAATACAATAAACCCACAGTCCTTGGCCAAGTTAATAATCTTGGACTCAGATTCCATATAAAATTTATGTTCTTGTTTTCGGAAAATTTTACCACTATCCTTGCTTTTGAAACTCTCCACAAATTTGGCTGATCCTGTGGAATTATCTTGTTCCCAGTTAGCATTATATTTGAAGTCATTAAATACAACATTACTTGATGTAATACGCTCTTTAGCATAACGTTGAGGGGACAACATCAAAAGTGGGTTTGCAGGTGGAATAATTGGATCAAACATATCCGGATCTACCACGTGCACTACTAAATAACCGCCTGGCATTAACCATTTCATAGCATTATTGAAAAATAACATCTTATCTTTGAAATAATAAATAGTGAAATACATACAAATAATATGAGTAAAACTATTTGGTTGAAATTCCATTGCGTTCATTGCGTCACCTTGAACAAAATCATAGTCAGGATAATTCTCTTTTGCCTTGGCGATCATAGCTGCCGAGTTATCCATCCCAACTGTTTTATAACCGCGATGATTAATTGATGCAACGTGATTCCCTGTTCCACAACCAATGTCTAATATGATACTTTCACTAGTTGGCGTTGTTTGATTAATAATTTGACCAATTTCGTATTCATTTTTGACATTATTGTATACCAAATAGTCATAAATATTTGCATAAAAATCATCATATATTTCAATGCTATCCTTGAAAATAAATTCCTTTGACTCTTGGAAGCCTTCCTTCTTCTTATATAATGACACAAAGATCAATAAAATGACAACAACTACAATTACTTTACCCCAGTTGCTCAATTTATTATAGAGGTTTGTAATATATTTGAATGATTTCAGAATGGTTTTCATATATATGTTGTTCTTATTATTTTTTTGTATATTTTTTAATTATATGTCGGATTGCGAAATTAATGATGTTAGAGAACAAAAAGATTTCAAAGGTATCACCTTTTCTGAATTCAAAAAAACCGATGCTAAAAAAGAATTACTAAATAACTTAGTAAAGTCTAAAATAGAACCCGCTTGTTATTGGAGCGCCGAATTTATATGTTCAGGTCATTTTAGCGATTTATGGGAAATTATTCTTTTCTTTTATAGTAAGTACATACATCTAGGCAATCCTAAATTGGCTATTTATTTGGAAATGCGAATAATGAATTTCAAAGAGATCATTACCAATGGCTATAATGGTCACGAAATCAAAATGCGCAACAACGATAAAATCCGCCGTCTTTTTTGCGAAGTCATTTGTATTCTTTGTTATGCAAAACGTAAACACAGTTTTGACGAGATAAAAGTAAAGAAAAATGAATTTGAAATGACCCAAATTGCGAATATGTTAAAGGCTCCCAATGTCTCTTATGGAGAAGAAATTATTATAAGTGAAGATCCCAAGGAACTCTTCATTGCTGTAAACGAATTCGCTTACAATTTGTCCAAAGATGTGAAAAACACGATTGACGCTTGTTACTGGGTGGAATGGATTCTTGAATACGAAAGCATATGCAAGTCCAAAAAAGAAAAATGTAAATGTGGGCGCCGTCAAAAAATGCCTGTGAATCAAAAGGATCAAATGGATCTCGTTTGGTTAATATGGGATGCCTTACTCAAGTCTGCGTCCAATGCGAGTCCTTTTATTAAAAAACTTATGAATAGTCTTCTCTCTTTGTTCACTTTAAAATACAGCAATAGTTGTGGAAAAAGGCGTAGGTATTTGATTTATTTCGCTATTAGCATATTGACTGAGAATTTGAATCAAAATGAAGAGTTGTTGAAAGAAAAAGAAATTGTTGGTGGAATTGTTAAGAAAATAGACGGAATTTATAAACAAATCAAGAAGAATGAACATTCACCCAATACAGATTATTTGTTCAAGAATGGAGGAAAATCTAATTTAGATAAAACAATTGATAAGTTGGAGAAAATGAATGCTTTTGGTCAGACCTTTATGCCGACTGTTTAGAGTGAAAAATGCAAATATAAATCTGGAACCAAGTATTCTTTTTTCGCAAAAATAAGAACATCAGATGTTAATAATTATAAAATTCTATAAAATTATAAATAATATATTTTATATATAAATGGCTGTACCTATAAAATGTCCTTTTTATGCAGGTCAAGAAATAAATGTAGAAAGACATAGAGGAGGAAGAGAAATAGGGAATATAGTTGAGTGTTATTCTATGGGGAATGTGTGGAAATCTAAAAAACCACTTACTTGTGATATTATGTGGAAAAATGGTGAAATAGAAAATTTACCTTGGGATGTTATAATACCAGAGAGTCATGCAAGAGGCATAAAATCCAAGAAGCATAGAAAATACAAGAAATACCGAAAATCCAAGAAGCATAGAAAATCCAAGAAACAGAGGAAATATTAGAATATTATAATTATAATAAAATTGAATAAATTTTATTATAAAAACAACCAAACTATATTAGTATTACCAAAATGGATAAAAGTGAAACAATAGACCAAAGTCACACATTAGACCAAAGTCACACATTAGACCAAATTCACCCATCGTGGCACCCTTTATTTAACCAATATTCCTTTGAGTTAGACCCCTTATATGCAACCGCACATTTGTGTCCATCAAAGCAAATCTATCCTCCAAAACATCAAGTCTTTCGCATATTTGAATTAGACCTCAACAAAATCAAAGTTGTAATTCTTGGCCAAGACCCATATCACGCACCTGGTCAAGCTCACGGCCTAAGTTTTTCCGTTCCATCTAAAGAAAGAATCCCGCCAAGTTTGCGCAATATTTTCAAAGAACTAAAGTCCTGCTTCCCTGAGCGTAATTATGAGTTTGATAATGGGAATTTGGAACGCTGGTTCAAAGAAGAAGGTATCTTCCTTCTCAATTGTTCTCTCACCGTTCAAGATGGCAATCCTGGATCTCATATGAAAATGTGGGAAGATTTCACAAATGATGTCATCCATTATATTAGTGTTAATAATCCGACATGTGTCTTTTTACTCTTAGGCAAATTTGCCCAGAGCAAAACAGAGTGGATCAGTAATCAATCCAATATTGTTTGTGCTCCGCATCCATCGCCTTTAGCGCGAGGGTTTCTCTGGTCTAATTGTTTTGTCCAAGTTGAGAGCATAATAGGTCATCCAATTGACTGGAGTATATGAACATTATGAGTCTGCGCATTAATCGCAAGTCTCAGGTTCTCCGCCCATATCAATAATTTTTTTGTTAGCTTTCATCAAGCAAGTTTTGAGTTTACCTTCTTCCATATTAGGGGCACCGACTTCTGATGCACCTGCTTTACCGGAAGAGGAACTAACTCCCCAAAATGCGCCATATGCCGGTAACACTTCATCGTTTACTGAAAAAGCACATCCTGAATTTGGATTACAAGGATCGCAAGGCGAATTCATAAATTTGAACCAGGTCATCTTGGTCAATTCATTAAAATCAGTTACTTCTGTTTCTGTATCACCATCTTTATTTTTGTAAACTGCTTTGGGTCCTTTACATTTGAAAGTAACTCCTGGACTAACTGGCACACCTTCACCATCGCCTGTTGTTTTGAAATAAAACCCTGCTTGAGCCTTTAGATCTTTTGGATCTTTTACGCCAAAAAGAATAGGTAAAAATCTTTTATCAAAGAGTGCAATTGCATTTGGTTGTTCACTCATCATTGTTAAATACTTCTTTTCGGCATCTACCTTTTTATCTTCTGGTATGCTTGACTGACTTACAAATAGTTTCACATTCATCATTGTAAATTTGTTCAATGGCCATGCTCCCAATAAAGAATATGCTTTTGCTTCTTGCTCTGTAGCCCACTTTTGATACATTTTAATACTAGCGTCAAGTGCTGGATCTGATATATTTGGGTTTTTTTCCTTCAGCTTTTTCTTCACGCCTTCTATTACATCTTCTGGCCAAGAATTTGTAAGGGGTAAATGTTTGAAATAAGTAAACATTTCACTTTGTTTTGTAACAGAATCATCTGTTGCCATAATATCACTGGTACTTTCGTTTTCCAGACCTTCTCTACTCGGTGCAGTTAAAATAGCCGCGGCAAAAATGAATATTGCTAAAACTAGTAACCATTTGAATATATTTTGGATAGAAACTTTCATTGTCTTAATATAAACCAATATTTTTTGTAAATATATATATATTATAATGGTTAAAAATGCAAAGACTGCAAGAAGACAAAAAAAAGGTGGAACAAGAAAAGTCCGCGGAATCTCTCAAAAGTTTGAACAACAAATCGTTGTCAAGTTTCTCACAATGTTAAACACAGTGAAATTATTCCATTGGAAGACCCATAGTTATGCCACGCACAAAGCAACAGATGAGCTTTACAGCAATCTAAACAAAAATATTGACACATTCATTGAAGTTCTTTTGGGAAAGACTGGAGATAGAGTGAATCTTACTGGAACAAGAACCATTTCACTCAAAGATTATACTTCTGTAGAACAGTTAAAGAGAGAAGTCAATGACTTCAAGGGATATTTAGTAAGTTTGAATGGAAATCCTGCACTCAAATCAATGTCCAACAGTGATTTGTATAACATTCGCGACGAGATCTTAGGCGATTTGAACCAATTCTTGTATTTACTCACCTTCAATAAATAGATACACAACTTGTTACATTGGTATTGTTGCCTAAGTGTGCGAATTATCATAAAAATTTAATATATTTATTTTTATTATAAATGAATCCATCTGCGAATCCTTCAAATAATTCTATATTTAGTTCTTTTGGGTCGTCTTCAGCAAAAGTAGATAGTGCTGATATTTTTGGTAGTGCAACTGCTAATCCCGGATCAGCATTTTCTGGTACAAGCACAAGCAGTACAGGAAGTTTTCTTGGTAGTGTTAGTTGGACGACGTGGGCCATTATTATTTTGATATTGGCCTTCCTTGGTTTCAACATCTTCATTTATTTAGCAAAAGGCACACAAGTATTTGCCCAGTTATCAGCTTATTTGGCATCTGTGATTGGAACAGGAGCTGCCGAAACAACCAAACAAGTGACCAATGTTGCTGCTACTGGTACCAAGGCAGCTGCAGATATTGCTGCTGGAACGGTAAATACTACAGTCAATGTTGCACAAGATACAGCGTCATCCATCAAGAATTCCAATTATACTGAACAACAACAGCTCAATATGAGCTTGAATCAGGCCAATAAGGCACAACAACAAACAGGCGAAGATGGAGAGGGTGAACCTGGATACAAAGCAGATGAATCTGGATCAAGCATTCAATCCAGTAAAGGCGCGGGTAAGTCAGGATGGTGTTATATTGGAGAAGACCGTGGATTCCGTAGTTGTATTCAAGTGGGTGTAAATGATCAGTGTATGTCTGGGGATATTTTTCCTAGCCAGGAGATCTGTATGTACCCTGAACTGAGACCTTGAAGTATGACACCTTGAAATATTAGTTATTATAATAATTTAAATTTACAGTTAATTTATTATATGGAGAAAATATTCATTCAAATTGCTTCTTATAGAGATCCAGAATTATTACCTACAATTCATCATTGTATAAAAAAAGCCAAAAATCCAGAGTTATTAACATTTGGAATTTGTTGGCAACATTCAATTGAAGATAAATGGGATAACTTGGATGAATTTAAAGACCTACCTAATTTTAAAATTATAGATGTAGATTGGAAAGAAAGTTTAGGGCTAGGATGGGCTAGGAGTCATATACAAAAATTATGGAATGGAGAAAAATATACACTTCAGATAGACTCTCATCATCGTTTTTTGCAAAATTGGGATGAAGAGTTAATAATAATGTTAAATAAAACAGGTAGTCCAAAACCTATTTTAACTGCATACCCAGGTTCTTATGAACCTGTAGATGATGATGAAAATGGGAAGATTATAACTAGTTGGCCAGGTAAAACAATTGGAAAAAAATTTTCAAATTATGGAACAATTCCATTTGTATCACAATATATTGATAATTGGGAAAAGCTTGATTCTCCAATACCTGCAAGATTTATAAGTGGAGGGTTTTTCTTTACACTTGGCATTCATTGTCAAGAATACAAATATGACCCAAATATTTATTTTGCAGGCGATGAAATAAGTTTATCTATTCGTTCATACACACTTGGTTATGACTTGTTTCATCCAAATAAACTAGTAATATGGCATTATTATACAAGAGAAGGAAAAAAGAAACATTGGGATGATTTTAATACTGAAAATAAAAATAAAAATATAGTCGTTGAAACCTGGTCAAATTTGAATGAACAATCATTGAAACGTCTTAGACATTTATTAAAAGAAGAAGATAATAATATTGATTTGAAAGAATATGGTTTGGGAAATGTAAGATCGCATCATGATTATGAAGTTTATGCAGGAATTAATTTTAAATTGCAAAAATTACATCCAGATACTGTAAAAGGACTGAATCCACCAGTTTTTTATGCAGAAGATTTTGATTGGGATAAACTTAATTTAAAAAAATATAATTATGAATTTCAGGTTCCAGAATATGAAAATTTGCAATTTTTGTATCTTGGATTTCAAGATAGTGATGGAAAAGAACTTTATAGATTTGATATAACAGATTTTTCAAAGAAAACAGTATCTGTGAATTTTGAATCAACAACTATACCATACAAATACATATGGTGGCCTTATCATAATGGAAGCGGTTGGGGACAAAAAACAGATATAATTTTATAAGTTATCAAATTGGTTAAATTATAAATTATAAACATTATTTATTTAAAAAATCAATTATGATTTGATGATACGCTTCCAAAAAATGTCATTTGTTCTGCATTCTGATCCGGATTTGGTGTTATATCAGTCCTATAAATCCAAGCCATAACGCCTGCTTGTTGAAACCATTGTTGCAATAATGCATTTTGTTTATCACTATATCCAGTTTGATTTTTCATTGAATTTATAATATTTGTCCAATCAGTCCATGTTATAGCTGGGACAGGTGAAGTTGCATCTACTGCTTTTCCAACTAGTATTTTTCTCAATGGACAAGTTATAGTAGAATATGTATCATCTGTACTATCACTATATATTTGTAAAACTGCTGCATTAAATCCAACTCCATCTATTTGGTCGTTAATAAATATTTGAGACTCATTAGAGTAATAATATAATCCTTTGTTACTTCCTTGATTATAATATTGCCAGTTGTAATAATCAATGTATTGTCCAAAACTTGATTCTACACTTTTATATAGACTTGGATAATTATATGAATTCCAATATGGAGGTTGGGGTGCATGACTAACAATTAATTTAGAATCAATTGATTTAATAGTTTGTGATAAATAACCTAAATAATTAATTATATCGGAAGTATCTTGATAATTGTCCTTATTTGGAATCCATTCAATATCAAAATCTATACCATCAAACAAGTTATTATTTATTATATTATATAAGTCATTTGCCATTGCTTGTGCACTATGTTGTATTGTTGTATATTGACCGCCATAAGTTGTTAGACAATATTTTGATTCTGTATAAGTCCAAACCAGACTGAAATTCTTATCAGTATTCTCTACGTATTGAAAACTACTCGCTCCTCCAAAAGTAACAATTAATTTCATTCCATAATTAGCTAGCAGTGATTTTATGGTTTGTTTATCCTGTGGAGAAAAATTTGCCCAGTATGAAACGGTGTCTGCCTGAGTTAATTCTTTCCAATTAGGTTGCGATCCTAGGTAACTTGCACCGTATATAATAAACTCAAAAATAATCTCTGTAACTCCATTGGTATTAGCTAAGTCAATATAGTTTTGCAAACTATTAAAATCCAAATAATAACCTACAAAATTTGTTTGTTTCCAAGTGCCGGTTACAGGAGTTGGTGTTGGAGTTGGTGTTGGTGTAGGAGTTGGTGTTGGAGTTGGTGTTGGAGTTGGTGTAGGACTATCTGTAGGTGTTGGCGTTGGAGTAGAAGATAAAATTTGACTATACTTGAAATAAATCGGATATTGTGCAATTAAAGTTGTAGTATCACTATTGATAAATCCCCAATAGGATCCCTTTACTCCTGTAAAACTACTTGTATTTGTATTACCGTATGCAGCTGTTGCGATAATGGTTGTAATTCCGCTAGATGTTTGTAAGTTATTTGTTCCATCAATTTTATCCCAATAGTCATTTGTTTGATCAATAGTAGGAGCTCCAATATTTGAATTCACTAGAAGTTTTTTAAATAATATAGTATCTGCATTAGTATAAATGAAATTTGGAGCTACTGTAGTAACAAGATACCAATCACCATCTTGTTTTGTTGTTGTGAATGTTGCAATGTCTGAATATTGACCTTGGCCAGTTGAATTCGTTGCTGCTATGGATATATTATAAGTAGTTTCTGAATTGAGACCATTTAGAGTATATGTATAATTTGGAAAATTATCCATAATTTCACCTGTTCCAGTACCAACTGCGACGCTTACAATATTTGTTTCATCATTATAATTAAATTGGAAACTTAATATTGGACTAGGATTTCCTTCACTTTCAACATCCCAATTTAATGTTATTGATGTCTCTGTTGTAGATCCATTAATATTATTTGGTTTACTAGGAGGTCCAAGAGTGGTTACTGTTAATGTATTTGATTGAGCACCTTCGCCTACACTATTTGTAGCAGACATAGTAAGATTATATGTTGTATTTGTTGTAAAGACAGTAAATTTATAAGAATATAAACTGCTTGTAGGTTCAAAATAAGGAATCTGAGTAATTAATACAGCACCAGATCCTGGATTATTATAAAGATTAAAATAAGTTATTGTACTAGACCCTGGATCAGTATTCCATTGTAAATATACATCATTTTGACTTGGATTAGGTTCAATAGTATATAATGCCAAATTTGTAACAGTCGGAGTAACTGGATTAGAATCAGTATCTACTGAATCAATAATAGAATTTGGTCCGGTGCCATATCTATTTGTAGCTTTAACATAGACATAATATGTTGCACCTTGTGTAAGTCCAGTTATTGTAAATGTATATGGACCTTGTTGACTAGAATTATTAAAACTTATATCAGTATAAGAACCATTTTCTGAAGTACTATAAGATGCGGTAAAATATATAATAATTCCAGATCCTTTATCAACTTGACAAGTTACGTTAATAGAATCTAAATTTCCAATCAATGATATTGTTGGCTGACTTGGTGCATAAACAGTAAAAGTATAAGTTGCACTATATGGACTAGTTCCAATAGAATTTGTAGCATTTATTTGTATTGAATAAGTTCCTGCCTGGGTAATAGTATTGTAAAGAGGAGTTAAATTATAAGTATAATTAACAGTATTTCCTGATTGCGTTACTATAGTACAATCACTTGCATTTACAGGTATATTACTCATAGTATTTATTGTTATTATTTTATTGCAAATTCAACAAAAAATTAAATTCAGTAATAGGAATGCCACCATTATTTACAGACCAGCCTAAAGAAAGATCATCATTATCAACATTTGCACTTGTTACATTTAGATTTTGTGGTAGACTATTTAGGTTTGTAATTACAAAATTGAATTCTGTGATTGGGTCTCCACCATTATTTACAGACCAGTTCAAAGAGAGAATATCATTGACTGCAACTGCACTGATTATAACCACATCAAATGGTGCAACAGCACTAGATGGTACACTAGATGGTAGAGGATTTGTTTCACACAGATTAGTACCCCATAATTTATTATTAACTGGCCACTTGTCTCCGCTCGTTCCATAAGTCAATTTTTGGCGAGGATAATATGTTTCATCTCCATCATTCCAGCATAAAAGTTGAGGTTCACCAGGCACATCTGCAGCAGTTGTTGGTGTGCATTCCACAATACCACTAAGTTCCTTGATAATATCTCCAGTACAAATATTTTCTACTTGGCTGCATATCAAGTTACCTCCGTCAGGAATAACAAGAACAGGATCAGGCACAACAGGTTCTTCATAAGGTGGCATAACTTTGCCAGATTCTCCAGAAGGCGGTTCTTCTGGAGGAGGTATAATTGGTGGTTCTTCCGTGCCTGGAGTTACTGTTGATGTATCTGGTAACACATTATATTGCGGTGTAACAGGCAATGGTAGACACAATGTTTGACTATTACCTGTAGCCCCAGGATTCAAAGGAATGGTAGCATAATTAATTCGGCGTAAACTCTGTGTATTTGGATTACTATAAGTGTCTGATTGAGTTGCCCATGTGGTTGTCCGATTTGTCCACATTCCACGAGCAATTTGTGCATATCTTTGCTGTTTTGTTAAATTGGAACTATTACCCTTATATTGAAGAACATTACCTTTTTTATAGACTTGAACTAAATAAGCTGCTTCAGCAACAGTAACAGTTTTTTTTAGAAGAGGGACATATATGAGTGAATTTTGATTGGCATCAGTTGGTAATATATATGCACATTGGTTCTCAAACCGGTTCCATTCTCTTGGAGGATTCGGTATACAATTATTTGATGTGTTTCCTAAGCATGACATATATTACTTATTTATAAAAATATATGTCAAAATGACTTCAAATCTTAGACTGAGCTGTCCCCTCTAGTTATAGTATTGAGCCTTGTATGAATTGTAGTGACCTGCAGGAGGTACATAATAAGCCTTTTGGACAGGTTGTTTGTAAACAACAGTTGTTGTAGTTTTTGTAGTCTCTACAGGAGTTGCACTAACAAAAGTAATATTGCGCAATATAATAATTAATAGAAGAATACCTGCTCCGATCATAAATGCTTTCTTTTTATCCATTATAAATTATGATATGAAAATAATATTTTGTTAGATTTTCTCTCTAACTACCGTAAAAGAACCAACGCAATGACAAATAACTTGTATTGTTGGAAGTGATTGCGTCACTTCCTGTCATTTTTCTATTAGGTCCCTTTTTAACCATCTTTTGTATTTCATTTGTTCCTAAAGCATAATTGTAATACCATAAATTGGAAATATATCCCGAAAACCCGCCATTCGCAGCAACATAAACGTCACCATAGTTTTGCTTAGGTACCCCAAGTAACTTTGTGCTTTTTGTAATTGTACCATTGATGTAAACATCCAACGTCTCACCTTTACAACGGATAATGACGTTAATCCACTTATTTAAAGGAATATTTGCAACTCTGATTTCTTGATTAATTACATCAAATGTATTCATAACGACGGTCAACTCATTGGTATTTGGAGAAAGATATAGACCAGGAGCATTATTAGGGAAATTTGCACCTATTCCAATTGCACCAGCACTTCCAATTGAATCATTACCTTTATGGAAAATATGACGATATTGAGATGAATTATAATTTAAATCGTCAATGAAAATCCATAGAGACCAGGTGAACTCTACGCCCTCAGGAGCATTAACAGATCGCATTACTGTTCGTGATCCCTCCATAGATGGATCTTGTGGTATCACCATTCTTTGCTTAGCGTCAACCATTCCATCAAATAAGTGTGTGTTTCCTCCAGCAGTTCCCCACCATACCAAAAATGCAATAGATAACTGCAACATTATGACAAATACAAAGATTGCTAACAAAAGGAATGATACCTTTGCAACTAAACTATTAGAGCTCATAAAATCACTAAAGCCGCTTCCTCCTCTTCCGTATGAACTATAACCCGAACCCGAACCCGAACCCATTCCATAACCAGATGAACCTGAGCCTAGACCCATTCCATATCCAGAATTTGATGAACCATAACTACTCATTGGATTGCTCATTGAATTTTGTGGTGGACGAAACATATATATATATTATAAGAAAAAGGTAATTGTTTAAATTGTGAAACTGTTTGACTCAGCTCCATTTTCCATAAAAGATACCTTAATCTGATACTTTCCAAAAATGCTAGACAACCATCCTTCACCATAACCCTTCTCGTAAATGTTCCAAGCTCCTTGAGGATCCATTGAATAAGGAAAATATTGGAATTTTGCTGTCCATCCAGCAAAACCGCCCTTAGGAGTGACATAAACACTAGCATCTTGGCTCACAGCTGCAATTCCAGGCATAACACAAGTCTTCACTAGCTTTCCATCCATATATACATCCAATGTTTGACCATACACGCTAATTAATATGTTGACCCACTTTTGAATAGGAATATTTGCTACTGTGCAAGTGTGAATGCACATATCATTGGGTAATGGAATATCTTGGTTTGTTTGTTCATCAGTTGTACAACCACTCAATGTTAAACTAACAACCAAATTATTTTCAATTGGTCCTAAAGCAACCATAGGACAAGGTCTATCTCCACTAGCAGTGGATGTACTTACATTGCCCATACGACCAAATATCACCTTGGGTTCACCATATTTATAAGACCAATCATCTATATTTACCCAAATAGAATAAGCAAAATTGGTTTGATTTGGATTTGAGCTATCTGTTGCTAAACTAGATGCTTCAATTGTTTGCATTGTTGTAGCACTTGTAACGCCAGATAGTGTATTCACATCATTCATAATATATCTTACTGCAATATACAATAATACAATGATAGCAATAATTAATAGAACGCTTCCAATATTCATAATATAATATAATGATAGAATTTTTCTAAAATACTATCATTATTTGTTTCTAGAGTTGTTTCTCTCTTTCTCTAATTATAAATATCGTGGTTTGCATTAAAATACCATCTTAGTGACAGAAAGTCTTGGCTACCAGATGCAGTTGAAGCTGCCATCTCACTGGGGGTTTTCTGGCCTTCTTCTGGGGCTGTATCATTTGATCCTTGTAGAAGATCTTCCATAATGGTAGATTCTCCTAATATATTACCTACACCCAAATCAAGTTTATCCAATTTAATAATTCTATTATCAGATGCTAGTGCAGGAGGCGAGTAATCCTTTACAGATTTATACAAATAGTTGATTTGATAAATGTTCAACGATTTTTTGAAATAATTCACGTTACATATTTGACCATATAATCCGTCATCTTGACCAACAATTAAATTATCATAATTAATATAAGCAGGATCTTCTGGTGTAGTATCTGTTGTAGTAGTTGCAATATCTGTAGTTGTTGTAGTATCAGTTGTAGTTTGAGGCACTGTATTATTAAAATAAGGTATGACGCCAGGAACAGATTTTGCTAATTCTCCGTTGTAAAAGATATCAAGAGTTCCACCATTATAATTGATAATAACATTATTCCATTTTTGTAGTTTCACATCTTTTAATTCATACAAAATAAGGTTCCCGTTTGTATCCAACTTCTTTCTAGGTAAATCAGGGGAATATGTATTTACATCATTATTTTCACTTCCACCTGGTCCAACATACATTGTCACTCTCAATGTATTCAATATTGCATTATAACTTATCTTAGGTTTTCCACCATAATCCAAAATATTTGTAAATCTTTCATAAGAACTTCTTGTACCAGGGTTTGCGCTATCTATATAAAACCAAAAAGATAATGCATATTGATAAGTGTGGTTATCTACACTATTATTTAATTGATAGTATGAACCAAGACTTGTTGCATTTTTTATTTCAATTGGACGATTCACCAATATTTTACCTCCTTGTTGTGATAATTTTTTCAAAAGTGGAGGAGCTACAAAGTAACCCACAAAAAGTAAAATACTGAAAGCTAAAACGCCATAATACAATGGCGGGGTCGGCGCAGTTACAACTTTTTTAACAGTTGAAATTCCAGATGCAACCCCACTAGTAACTGAACTGGTCACTTTATTTTTTGGAATTGTATGACTAATGCGATCAATTAATGCTACTAATATACAAGGAATATAAAAAACCGCATTAAAAATCAATTGAAAGAGTGGACTATCTTTGTATACTGATGTTGTTATGACTAATTTGTAAATCAAAACTAGCATTATAAGAATTACAATTGAATATATAATTATATTTCCAATATTTGTTGTTGACAATGCGTGTTGATAAAAAACTAGTATCCAATAAAGAATTGTTGCAATAGCTACAAATCCTATTAGAACAAAGAACAAATATTTTGTAAGATTATTACTGTAATTGTCTACATTTTCTTTCATTTTTCCAATAAAAGATGGGTCAGTAGTTTTAAATATAAATAAACTTTTTATAAATGAAATTGTCCAGAATATGAAGAATAATATAGATATTATAATAATTCCAGTATTCTTGATTGTTTTATTGACCAACACATCTCCATTTGTTAATAATGGAACCAAAAAGGTGAGTGAAAAAATAAGTAGAATTATATCAAAGCTTAAAAAAGGGTTTATTTTTTGCCAAAATGAAAGGTTCTGATTTTCAGGTGGATCTTCTTTATTAGGATCTTTTGTAAACATAACGTTTCTTAAATAGACAATCGCTAATGTCAAAAGTGCTACAGAATATATGATTCCAATCCATAAATATTTTGTTATGAAACCACCAGGATTATTTACATATAACACTGACATAAAGCTAATAATTGCGATTAAAAGCAATGAATAATTTATTCTCGCTAAATGAATAAAATCAAGGGGAGATCCCTGGTTATTTTTTTGTTGATCTTTATTCAATTTGCTTGTAAACGTAGTATAAATTATTACTAATCCAATTGGTATTATGATTGGCAAAATAATATAAGCATAATCATTCACATAATCTTTTGGCATCATATAAAACATAATTATTACACCAAATATGAAAATAAATAACCACATTATATTTTTAAAAGAACTCAATGATTTGAAAATTGGTTGAATGGCCTGAAAAAATATTTTGGCATATTCAATAATCTTCCCAAACAACCCAAATGTTGAACTCCTCCCGGTTGGACTAATCATTGCAATGCAAAAAATAACTAATAATATAACTGCTATGATTATAGCAATAATTTTGAATATTGCTTTTTGATCATCATCCATATTCATTTTAAAAGATTTTGAATAAACTACTACATTTGTGATTATTAGCAATATAATTGATATGGTTGTTGTAATTCCATATGTTACTCCACTAGTCATATTGCTTATTTTATTATTAATAGAATTCACATCCATAATATATTAATATACTATAATACAATATAATTCATTATATTTTCAAAATAATTTCAAAATAATTTCAAAATAATTTTAAAAGTTTCTGATTTCAATAAAAAATTATCTATTTCATATTTTCTAGAGCAGTTTTCTCTCCGTGACATTCCCTACATAATGCCACTAAATTATTTACTTCATTTGTTCCACCATATTCAAGTCTCATTTTATGATCTACTTCAAACCAAGCACTTAATTGTTTTTGACAGTGTCCACACTTCCAATTTTGCATAGATGCAACATATTTCTTCTTTGTTTCACTCACTGATCTTTTTGTGCTTTTACCACCTGAAGAGAGAAGACGTCTTTCATAATTAGCATTCGCCGCTCCACTACACATTTCAGATTCTCCATTCATCCCTTGCATAAAATGACTTCCTCCAGAAGAACCCCCAGTAAAATCAAGTATTGGACTCAACATATCCAATGATGACTTATCTATAGGCATATATTTAACCATATTATTTGCGTGTACAAGCATTGATTTACATTTTTCAGGACTTCTTTTAATTAGTAAGTAGAGAGAAAGTCCGACAATAGCAAAGAAAACCATTTGAATATATTTTTTATAATGGGAATACATCTTTGTATATTTCCCTCCGTGATATGCATTATATATTAAAAATCCTGTAATACCAATAATAAATAATTCTAGTTTCATTATATATTATTGAATATAAAATCTTGAAATCAATCATTGTCTGTTTCTGGCTTTGTTCCTTTTTCTTTTTTGATTCCTGTATAACGACCTAATAAGCGATCTTGATTTTGATCTAAGCGTCTTTGATTTTTTAAATCTTTTTGCAAATCCTTTTGCAGTTCTATTATTCCAATTTGCCATTTCAACAATAGATGTAGGTGAAGTTGCACCTTCTGAATTTTTCGCACTTCTTGCACTTCTTCTACTAGAGTCCGATGTGACACCTCTTCTAAAAATAGGATTTAATGATTCCAAAATAGTCATCAATTTATTTATATCAATTTCTTCATCTGATGATTCGTAAATAAGAAGTAATGCATCCTTAATCTTTTTTATAATGTCTATTTCTATTGGACCAATTTTGACAGTATCCATAATTACTTCCACAATGGGTATATAAGAAATAACAAACCCCCAAATATCTATATTTTTCAAGAAAATCTTTAAATATGACAGCTTATCAAACTGTCCATTTCTTGTGAATTTCATTAATATTTTGGTAATATATTCAAAAATAAAATGGAATGTATAGTTGAACTCCAAAAGTTGATCTTTGAATTCTTCATCAATCGTACCCATAGTATTTTCAAAAAATAATTTCACAATATTATTGATACCTTTTATGTGTCCCGGACCTCTCTCATCAAGCCAAAAAAATACAAAATCAATGACAAATTCTCGGGTCTCCAAATAAGTGGGTGCCTTTTTTTCAGTTAAAAATTTTTTATACAAACTACTAAAAATGTCACTAAATAATATATTGGAAAACGGTACATTGTATTGTAATGGACGCCTGTTTAAAACTTTAGGTACACTATTTTCTCCATCATATCTACAAGAAAGACCCCAGTCAATCAGTCTTATATTTCCATCGCTACCTAACAACATATTTGCTTCTTTCAAATCACAATGATATATATGTTCTTTATTCATCGGAATAATTCCGTGCTTTAAAACATCTAATAATGATTCATTTAGTGAAACTAATCTTTTGAAATCAAGTCTTCCTGATACTAATATTTCTTGGTCAATATAGTCACCAATATCAATTCCGCCAAAAGGCATATTTACGGCTGCCAGTTTTTTCAAATTGGTTGGGTCATTTATATTGCTCTCTGTTATTCCCTTTTTCCTAAGCGTTTTACATTTTTCATCAAATTTTTCTAGATCTTCGCCATTTAGCCTATCTGGTTTACAAATGCTGATGTCTGATAACAAAAAATATTTTTCGTATTCTGGTATTTTCTTTAAATAAGGAAGAAACTTGACAATATCTTTGTATTCGGTGTTCGCATTTTTTGATAACATTAGTTTACTAATTTGTGATTCATTACGAATACTATCATTGCATTTTAACGCAGGTTTAAATATACAACCATATCCACCAGAACCAATCACTTTTCCTCCTATTACTTTTTTCAATTTTTTACTATTTTTTCTTGTTCCATTCATAGATCTGATTTTATTTTTTGGGGTTCTTGTGGAATTCATCCTATATTCTAACAAGATTATTTATTATAAAGATAGTAGATTCCAAAAATAATAATAAAAAGAAGTAAAAAATACAAAATTTTCCCCCTTGCTTTATAATATTCAAACAACTTAGCATCTTTTGGTTTATATGCTTCATAATAATCTGCATAAAATTTATCCAAACTAATTTTTTGTTTTTCTAATTTCTCATTTATTTTATTATGTATAAAATGCATCCAACGAATAAATGAATCTCTTGAATCCAAATAAGGAGAAACTGGATATTCGTCCAATAACTTACTAAAATATGTTCCCATAGCCTCAATAGGAATAAACATAGGAATGTTTTGCACAAAATCATAATATTTTTTTTTGGTGATCGCATTTGGACGATGAGGATAACACATTGCTACAGTATGAAGAAAAAACCAATAATGTGGACCCCACACATTTGAATCTAAACCCATTAAAATTTAATAATATTATTTACCAACAGTTTAAACATATTGCATTAATAATGTTTAATTCTAAGAATATGAATAAAACAAATAACAGTTGTAATAATTGTGGAAAAAACGGTCATTTATTTCACCAATGTAAGTTGCCAATTACCAGTTATGGTATTATTTTGTTTAGGTCTTCAGAAAAAGGACCACAGTATTTGATGATCCGACGCAAGGACAGTTTTGGTTATATTGATTTCATTCGGGGAAAATATTTATGTAATAATATTTCACAACTTCAAAAATGTATTGATGAGATGTCAGTTGAAGAAAAGACGAAAATTAATAATGAGTCTTTTGAAAATTTATGGAAACTTTTATGGGGTGATAGTAACAGTGGAAGCATTCAGTATCGCGGCGAGGAATTATCATCATCCAAGAAGTTTGAAAATATTAAAAGTGGTATTTATATTAATAATGAAATGGTGACATTAGAAAATATTGTTAAAAATAGCAAAACGCAATGGAGCGAAACTGAATGGGAGTTTCCAAAAGGACGCCGCAATTTTCAAGAGAAAGATTTAGATTGTGCTCTTCGCGAGTTTGAAGAGGAAACAGGTTATTCAAAAAAAGATATTCAAGTCATTGATAATTTGATGCCATTTGAAGAAATATTTATTGGGTCTAATCACAAGTCATATAAACACAAATATTATTTGGCATATATGAATGAAACCATTGACTCCTTGCAAAATTTTCAGAAAAGTGAGGTGAGCAAAATAGAATGGAAAACGCTGGATGAATGTTTAGAGTCAATTAGACCTTATCATTTAGAGAAGAAGCAGCTCATTACCAATATTGATAAAATTTTGAAAGAATATAGATTTTATTCATAATTTGGTGGAATTCAAATAAATTAATCATATTATATTATAAGTATAATACAATATGACAAGCAAATTAGGAAACCTGGAAAAACTAGATAAACCAAATAAACCAGAGAAACCAGAGAAAAAGAAACCCAAGTTGGTGATTGTACCAGAAAAACCTCAACCTATAATGCGCAAAGATAATATTGGTTTATTAAAAGAAGAGTTAGAATTAAATAACTGTGAAAGACCTGAAAACTTTTACGATTCTGATAGCGAATGCAACAAATTTTTATTAAGAAAAGAGTTTTTAGAACACAAAGAACTTGGTACAGAACCTGATGCTGATCCTTTTTTATATCCCAACTTGAATGATCCCAACTTTAATATTAAAATCGCAGAAAAAGCTGAGTTCGCTGATAATAAAGTAGATGGGACTGTTTATGAAGATGTCAAGAAACGTGCTGAGGAATTGGCGAATGCTGATTTTGAATTGGCTCCTCACCAAATGTTTATCCGAAATTTTATGTCTTTTCAAACTCCTTACAATAGTTTGCTCTTGTACGCCGGTTTAGGTAGCGGCAAGACATGCTCTGCAATAGGTGTGGCAGAAGAGATGCGCGATTATATGAAACAAATGGGATTAAATAAAAGGATCATTATTGTTGCCTCGCCAAATGTCCAAGACAATTTCAGGCGTTCTATTTTTGACGACAGAAAGCTCAAGTTAGTAGATGGGCTCTGGAATATCCGTGACTGCACCGGTAACAAACTATTAAAAGAGATCAATCCAATGAATATGAAGGGGATTCCTAAGGAGAAAGTGGTCTCACAAATTAATGGTCTCATCAATGCATCTTATGTCTTCTTAGGTTATGTGGAATTTGCCAATTACATTTTGAAAACAGAAAGTGGTAAACCGAAAGGAATGAGACAAGAGAAACGTATCAAAGGGACAAAGACTTTTTATGGCGAATTTAAAAATGCAGGAGATCTTGCAAGACAACAGCGCAGGAATTTACAAGCCGAATTCAATGGGCGCTTATTGATAATTGATGAAATCCATAATATTCGTATTGCTGGAGATAGCAGCAGCAAATTAGTGGCAGATAGTTTAATGACCCTTGTAGAATCTACAGAAAATATGCGCCTCTTATTATTGTCTGCTACACCAATGTATAATGATTACAAGGAAATTGTTTGGCTGTTGAACTTGATGAATACAAATGATAAACGCGCGACTATTGAGATCAAGGATGTGTTTGATAAGAATGGCGAATTTAAGAAGAATAGTGTGGGCGAAGAAGTCGGCAAAGAGTTGCTTGTTAGGAAGGCGACTGGATATGTGTCTTTTGTAAAAGGTGATAATCCTTATACATTTCCTTTTAAAGTGTGGCCTTCTACTTTCTCTCCTGTACACTCTTTTAAAGAACATATTTACCCGAAGATTCAAATGAATGGGAAACCAATTGAGGATGAAGATAAACTTAAATTCTTGGATCTATTTTTGGTTCAAATTGGTGAATATCAGTCTCTTGGTTATAAGTTTATTATTGATAATTTGAAAAATAAGAAGATCAGTATTACTACGAAAACTGGAGTAGTAAAAGAAATGCCGAACTTTGAAAATATGGACTCTTTTGGGTATGTGTTAATGACAATGCCTTTGGAATCACTTATTATGGTTTATCCAATGGAAGGATTGGAATCAGTTGTTGAAAAAATGGGGACAAAGAAAGTTGTTGAGAGTAGTGAAACAGAAGAGAGTGGAGAGGAACAAAGTGGAGAGGAAGAAAGTGGAGAGGAAGAAAATGAAGAGGAACAAAGTGGAGAGGAAGAATTACATAAAGGAGAGAAACCAATTTATTTAAGTGAGGTTTTATTGGAATCAGAAAAAGAATCAGAATCAGAACCAGAACCAGAACCAGAAGAGACCTTTGAATCGGCAGAAAGTTTACGACCGTCTTCAAGTTTACGACCGTCTTCAAGTTTACGACCGTCTTCAAGTTTACGACAGCCTTCAAGTTTACGACAGCCTTCAAGCTTACAACCAGAAGAGGAAGATGAAGAAGAGGAATATGTGCCTGAACCTGCGGGTGAAGAAAATGTTGAAAAAGTAAATCCACTTGAGAGTGAAGAAGAATTTAACACAGAATCAAGCTTAGAATCAATCCAAAGTTTAAATCCAGCATCAAATTTAGAAGTAGTTGAAAGTTCAGAATCAAGTCCAGGTGAAAAGGTTGAAATCGTTTCTGATCCAAGCAGCGATGAATCAATTGAATCAATGCAAAGTTATAAAAGTGAACAAACCATAGGTGGCGCAAGTAGTAGCAATGAAGATTTATACATTAGTCCAAATGATCTTGTTGGTAAAAAGGGATTAGAACGTTTAATGACTTTTGTAGATAGCAATAAACCACCAATGAAAGGTGCGTTTGAATACAAGTCCTCCACTTTGAAAACTTATGGTCGCATTTTCTCTCCAGAAGAAATAGGCAAATACAGTTCAAAGATCAAACAAGTATGTGAAAACGTGGCAAACTCTGAAGGAATTGCACTCATTTATTCTCAATACATTGATGCCGCTTTAGTGCCAATGGCTCTTGCACTAGAAGAAATCGGATTTTCTAGATTTGGCGAAGGTGCCAAGTCATTATTCAAAAATCCACCAGGACCAAGATCTAAGGGTCTCAAATACTGTATGATCACTGGCGATCCTCGTCTCTCTCCCAATAATAATTTTGAAGTAAAAGCAATCACCAATGAAGATAATAAAAATGGAGAAAAAATCAAAGTAGTCCTCATATCTCAAGCAGGTACAGAAGGCATTGACTTCAAGTTCTTGCGTCAAGTCCACATTTTAGAGCCTTGGTATAATATGAGCAGAATAGAGCAAATTATTGGTCGCGCTGTTCGTAACTTCAGTCACAAGAATCTTCCATTTGAACAACGCAATGTACAAATATTTTTATATGGAACTTTGCTGGAAAATGAGGAACAAGAAGCGGCAGATTTATATGTGTATCGTGTGGCCGAATACAAAGCCCAGCAAATTGGAAAAGTAAGCCGCGTTCTAAAAGAAACCGCAGTTGACTGCATTATTAATCACGATCAGATGCAACTTACACAGCAAAATATGGATATTGGTGTTACACAGGTTCTTTCTAATGGTGAAACCATTGAAGACTTGAAAATTGGCGACGCACCATTTTCAGCAGCTTGTGACTATATGGAATGTGATTATACTTGTAACCCTGATAAAAATATAGGTCCTGAGGAAACCAATGATTTCACTTATAATGAAGCGTTTATTGTAATGAATGCGGAAAGGATATTGAAGAAAATTCGCAGCTTGATGAAAGAGCGTTATTTTTATTTGAAGAAGGACTTAATACATCACATTAATATCCCTAGGCCTTATCCATTGGTGCAAATTTATGCAGCGCTTACTCAACTAGTAGAAGATAGTAGCGAGTTCATAGTAGACCGTTATGGTCGCACAGGTTATTTAGTAAATATTGGTGAATATTATTTGTTTCAACCAAGTGAATTAAATAATGAGCATATTTCTATATTTGATAGAAGTGTCCCAATTGATTATAAACCGGATGCTATCCATTTTGAAATTAAAAGAGATGCAATCAAAGAAGTAATTGATGTTCGTAATATACAAGAACAGAGAGAAGAAGCTCAACCATTAGTCGTTGTTGAAGGAGAACCAGAACCAGAAGCAGAACCAGAAGAAGCAGAAAGAGAAGATAGTTCATTAAAAAAAGCGGCAACCAAAGTTCTACAAAAAATGAAGGACCATTTTGATGTGGCTATTGAGGCCTCTTCCAATAAAGAGAAAATCAAAAGAGGCGAAGAAAACTTTTATAAATATTGTGGAATGGCTATGAGAAAACTTATCAAGGATTTGCATTTAGATAATATAGTTGTTTTGGGATTACTGGTTGAACACCTTGTTGATATGTTGGATAATGGAGACAAGTTAGATTTATTAAATGCGTTGTATTTAAAAAGTGATGCATTTTTTGGTGAGCCAAATAGCTTTGAAGATATTGTGAAAAAATATTTAGAGAAGAAGGTTATTCTTTCAAGAAATAATGTCAGTTATTATTTGTTGGCACCTCCTTTTGGAAAGGTTGAAGGAAAACCTGTTCCCAAGTTGGTTCTTTGGTCAGAATCTAAGTCTAAATGGGTAAATGCTGAACCTGAAGATGAACGCGAATTTAATATAGAGTTTGGAGCCAGTTTAACTTTTAAGAAAGAAGACTATACATCTTTAGTAGGATTTATTGGCACTGATCAGAAAAATACATATTATGTATTTAAAATCAAAGATATTTTAGCGACACGTAACACTGGAGCAAGATGTGATGAAGCAGGAAAATCCAAAAAGTTACAGATTTTAAATGCTATTTTGGGAGAAGAACTTTATGATAAAGACAATACAAAAACAATGGGACAAGCTGAAATATGCACAATGATTGAATTCATTCTTAGAAATAATAACAACGAGAGAAAAGATGGAAAAATCTGGTTTCTTGGAATTGAATCGGCTGCGTTCAATAAATTTCTTCAATAAATGTCAATTGGTTTAATTATTTATTAATAAAATTGAAAAATAATTAAAAGAATATAAATATAATATAATAGACAGACATGGAACTATCACAAATGCAAGGACAAACGCAAGGACAAACGCAAGGATCTAATAGACAGAAATTCAAAAGGCGTGAAATCAAATATTCAAGCATTTATTCTCAGTCTTTATTGACACGATCTATTTTACTTCCTATTACAGCCATCGGAAATAATCTCAAGCAAAATATTGAAAAAGATATTGCCTTTAATTTTGAGGGTAAATGTGTGGCAGAAGGATTCGTAAAGAATGGCAGCACCAAGATTATTACTTATTCTAGTGGTGTTGTAAAAGGAAGCGACATTGTCTTTGAAGTTGTGTTTGAATGTATGGTATGTTGTCCAGTGGAAGGTATGTTGGTTCAGTGCGAAGCGAAAAATATTACCAAGGCTGGTATTCGCGCTGAAAGCTCAGAAGAGAAACCCAGTCCAGTTGTTGTATTTATTACTAGAGATCATCATTATGCGAGTCAGCAGTTTTCAGATATTAGCGAAGGTGACAAGTTTGTTGCGCGTGTCATTGGTCAGCGCTTTGAACTCAATGATAAATATGTCTCCATTATTGCAGAGTTAGTTGAAAAGAAGGAATTTGATAAACCAAAACAACCTTTTCAAGAACAAACTCAACAAAAGAAGGGCAAACCTAGACTTGTTATAGAAGGCTAAAAATCAACTTTATCCACCTTTGGGAAAGGTGGAGCCAAATATTTCAAAGCGAATCAAGCGAGCTGGGGCTTGTTAGACCATCTTTGATCCATAACTATACCATAAAATAATAGATAAAACGCTTCCTACTACAAATCCTGTTCCAGCTGACTTGGCTGTTTTACCCAAGAAATAATAACCAATAAGAGGACCAAGAATGTACGAAAGTACAATATAAAAAGCCATAATACCAATAAATTTGGAAGAAAATGCTTTTGCCATTATATATTAAAATAAGTTTTTATTTTTATTTGTTTTAATGTCTATTTTCATTTAAAAACTTTCAAACTTTATTAGACATCTATGGATATTGCAGAGTTAAATTCTATTCGTGATAAGTTAGAAACTATGACTAAATTTAATCAAGTAGAAGTTTTACGCATATTAGCTAAACATAACAATGTTACTCTAAATGAAAATAAATATGGGGTTCACATAAACCTGACAGATGTTTCTGAAAATATTATTGAAGAACTCAAATTATATATTCAATATGTGAATACACAAGAGCTCAACCTAAATGAAATGGAGAAACAGAAGGAGGAGTTCAAAAATACATTTTTTGGAAAAGATAATAAAGATATTCACACTAAAAATAGTAAGAATGTATCAATCTCATCATAAACCCCAAATTGATTATAGTAATATTGTAAACTGTTTACAAGATTATATGTTGACAGGCGAAAGAATATCGGAAGTTTTAAAATCGCAAGTTTTGGCTGGTTATGGTTTTGCAAATAAATCAGAATCAAAACTGAAATCAATTTCTATTGATAATTCCGAAATAAAAATTAAAGGACAAGAGAGAAAGGAAAATAAGAAAAGCAACGAAGAAGAGATTCCTACTTTAATGCCAAGATCTGTAGCACCGCCTCTTTTGGCCGAGTTACCATCTGACGCTCAAAATGTGGTTATCAAAAAGTGTGAGCATAATGGTGTTAGTAGTAAAGACCCAGTTCTGGATTTATTCTGGCCGAAACAGAAAGACGCCCTTTTTTGGTGTTATTATATTTTGAAGAATGGCTTCGCGGCATATGAATATCCAGATACAACATTGTTTGCTTTTGAAAAGGAGTCAAAATTTGCTGCCATTGAAATGCTGCGAGCTCAGAAGCAAGATCTGAAGACTCATAAAATCAAGAATATTAAAGAACATGTGGAAGACGAGTTGATCAATAAAGAGCGTATTGGAATGAAGACTTTTATTGCACTTTGTATTGGAAGCTGTATTAATGTGCTCTTTATTCACAAGCGCAAGTGCTTTGATCTAGTTTGTAACCTGGATCTAGATGCCAAAACTCATATTGTGATGTGCCAAGATAATTTGAAATGCCCCAGCAAATATGGAGTGGAGATGAATTTAGAAGAAGACAAGATCGCTTATTATAGGGAGCATTATTTTAAATGGGAAAGTGTGGACAAACCTCTGAAAGCAATGGGATCATATAAGTCAGAAGAATTGGCACACCTTTGCAAAAAGATCGGGTTGGATTTCAGTCACGGTCAGAAGACAAAGAAGGAAATGTATGAATTATTGATTGTGAATATGTAAAGTATTCTAGTTGTTTGTAGGAAAAAAATAAATAAATAATATGGGGTTTTATACTACATTATTTATATTATAAAAAATTGAACACAATATAAAAATATGTATTCATAATATATATCTATGTCAACCCTTCAAAATAAATCAAATGAACAATCAAAATCAGATCCAAAACAGGATGAGGGTTTAGAAGCAAATGAACTGGAAGAAAAAGGTCCCACTTTTTCGCCAAAAACGCCTTCTGATCCCCCTCCTTTTCCTGTAAAGCTTTCACCTAAGACACCGTCTTTTAGTCCTCCAAAAGAGGAAACAGTTGTTGCTTTGGAATCTGGTGAAGAAGAAGAAAGTGAAGATGAAAAGGTTGCACTTATTGAAAAAAATGAAGAAGCAGAGAAGGTTGTTGTAAAACCAGGAAAAAGAGATTTTAAAAAGGGGGAATATGTCCCACCAGGAAAGCAATTTGATATTATTATGGAAAAGTTTTCGGAACAAAGACCTTATGTCAAAGATTCTAAAATCAATAATGAATTGGAAGTCCGTTTTGGCACAAAGGGTCAATATTTAACTAAGACCGATTACGATAACGTTATTGCCAAAATCAAATCTCTTGGATTCGTTACTACCAATCCTGAAGGCTATTATATGCTCCGCATTGAAACCGAATTCTTAGACACATCTGGTCGTTTCAAGTTCAGTCCTATTAGAACAGAAATCAATGGTTTCTCCTCCATTCAAGATTATTGTAAAAACAACGACATTAAGACTATATTACGAGCAAATCCTTTTGGAGTTGGCTTTGTAAAAAAGTCGCGACTCTTCTTTGATGATAAGCCCCTGTTCCCTGCAGATTTCAATGATTTCAATTTCAGGGTCTCCTTACAAACAGAAGAAAAAGTGGGTGATTCAGACGGTCGTGTTAGGGGAATGATGAACTCTTGGGAACGATCCAAGAAGAAGTTTAGATATATAAATCGTGTAACCTTTGCTCATCCTGATTACCCGGTGAATGTTGATATTAGTATTGTCAAGTCCTCTTATAATCACGAAAGTAGAGTAGACAGTTTTTACACTACTGGAGAAGCCGGATTATTTAGTAATCGCGAATCTTATGAAGTAGAACTAGAAGTTGATAATAGCAAAATTGGACCTGGAACAGATTTTAATAGTCCTGGAAAAATTCAAGTTGCATTGCGAAAAGTGATCAAGTTCGTATTATGTGGTCTACAGGGCACCAACTTCCCAGTGTCATATTCTGAGTTGAAAAGCGTGAGAGAGCAATACTTGAAAATTATAAAAGGTGAAAAATACGAAGAGTCTATGCTTCGTTATGTAAGGGGTGGAGACTTCATTGGTCCAAGTTCTTATACCTTGCAAATAGAAAACATTGCAGTGCCCAATGAGAACTCAAATTTCCCCAATATTCGCAAAGGATACACCGTCACAGATAAGGCAGACGGAGAACGTAATATTCTAATTATTTCTGCAGATGGAAAAATATATTTACTGAATAGTAATATGAAGATCTCTTATAGTGGTGCACAAACACCCAAAAAAGAATATTTCAACACCATTATTGATGGCGAAATTATTCCTTGTGATAAGAATGGAAAGTTCATCAACTTATATGCAGCTTTTGATATTTACTTCGTTGCAGGGAAAGACGTCAGGAGTTATGGATTCGTTCAAGTAAAACCAGATGAAAAATCCGATAAATTGCGTCTGCCTATTTTAAAATCAATTATCAGAAATTTGGAGGCAGTGCGTAGTGACAAACCTGATGAGGCGTCGCCGTTGCGTATTAGCTGTAAGCGTTTCTATCCAGCAAATCCTGAAGACAATATATTTGGTGCGTGTAATTTCATATTGAAGCAAGAAGAGCGCGGAGACTTTGAATATAATACAGACGGTCTCATCTTTACACCAGCTAGCCTTGGGGTTGGCGGATCTAAAATAGGCGAAGCAGGACCTTTATCCAAAAGAACTTGGGACTATTCTTTCAAATGGAAGCCACCCAAATACAACACCATTGACTTTCTAGTGAAAACTAAGAAGACCCCAACAGGTTCCGATTTGGTCACACCCATTTTCCAAAGTGGGCTAGATGCTCGTCATTCTGATCAATTAGACGAATACAAGACACTCTTATTATGTGTCGGGTTTGACGAAAAGAAACACGGTTACTTGAATCCTTGCCAAGACGTGATTGACGACAGACTTCCGGATTTCAAAGACAAAAATCTGGACAACGAAGACACTTATAAAAAAGCGGTCTTTATGCCTACGAACCCACCAGATCCAACTGCTGGATTATGTCATATTATGCTTAGGAAAGATGATACCGGAGTAAACCAAATGTTCACTCAAGAAGGCGAGGTTTTCGGAGACGACACTATTGTTGAGTTTGCCTATAATTTTGATCGTAAAGGTTTATGGCGATGGGTCCCTCTCAGAGTGCGTTATGATAAGACCACTGAATACAAGAACGGTGCATCCAATTATGGTAATGCCTTCCACGTAGCCAACAGCAATTGGCGTTCTATTCATAATCCTATACCTGCTGAAATGATCGGAACCGGTGCAAATATTCCCGATGAAATTGCGAATGACGACGTCTATTACAATGTGATTACAAAGAGCAATGTTGTAAAGGCACTTCGCGATTTTCATAACTTGTATGTAAAGAACAAGATCATTAGAAGTGTGGCAAAGAAAGGCGACACATTGATTGATTACGCCTGTGGCAAGGGCGGCGATTTCCCCAAGTGGATTGCAGCACACCTGTCTTTCGTATTTGGTATTGATTATGCTAAGGACAATTTGGAGAACCGTGTAGATGGAGCGTGTGCACGGTTCCTCAATTATCGCAAGGATTTTCGCAATATGCCTTATGCTGTCTTTGTCAATGGAAACAGTTCGCTTAATATTGAGTCTGGTGCTGCAATGTTAAATGACCGCGCAATTGAAACCACAAAGGCAATATTCGGTAAAGGCACCAAAGATCATGCAATTATTGGACACGGTGTTGCAAGACAATGGGGTAAAGGCGCAGACGGATTCAACATTTCATCGTGTCAATTTGCACTCCACTATTTCTTTGAAAACCAGAAGACACTTTACAGTTATATGCGTAACTTGGCGGAATGCACTAAGATCGGCGGGTATTTCATCGGCACTTGTTATGATGGTAAGCTCGTTTATCAAATGTTGCGCGGAAAAGCACAAGGAGAAAGTGTACAAATCTACGATGGAGAAACCAAAATTTGGGAAGTGAAGAAGGAATATGACAAAGAAACTTTTGAAGATGATATTACTAGCGTGGGTTACAAAATAGAAGTTTATCAAGAATCCATTAACAAGTTGACTCCAGAATATTTGGTAAACTTTGATTTCTTGAATCGTTTGATGGTGAATTATGGTTTTGAATTATTGGCCCGTGAAGAAGCACAGCATTTAGGATTACCTGAGGGTTCTGGACTCTTTAGCGAACTTTTCAATGAAATGTTGGATGAAATCAAAAAGAACAAATTTAAGAAAAAGGAATATGGCAAGGCATCTGAAATGAATGCATTTGAACGAAAAATCTCTTTCTTGAATAGGTATTTTGTTTATAAGAAAGTGCGAACAGTGAATGCTGAGAAGGTGGTGAATGAAATGATGGAAGATACATTTGTAGAAGAGGAGTTTGTTCCTCAAAAACCAGCAGATAAACCTAAGACAAAGAGCAGAAGTAAAAAAGCAGAACAAACAGTTATTGCTTCTATATCAAGAAAGCCCAAAAAATTGGAGCGTAAGCTGGTTCTTGTGGAGGCGACCGAAGCGCAAGAAGAAGAAGCTGAAGAGGAACCTATAATAATCTTAAAACCCAAGAAGGCAACAAAGTCAAAAACAAGCAAACCTAAATTGAAACTTACAATAGATGAATAAATTGATTAGGAATTATAAAAATAAACGCTTAAATAAAATTTATTAATGTATAATAACCTTACAATAATGAGTTATTATATATTGCCAAAAAAAAATAGTCAAGTAAGTATTACGCCAAAATTTGAAGAAAAGGAAGCCGAAATAACAGGTTTTAAACCCAAACCATTAATATCCCATAGTTTGATTCATTATTTAAATAAACAAAAACAGCAATCTACACTTAGTGAAGAAATTTTAAAAGTTGTAAATAGTTATGAGTTTCTTTTTTCAAAGGTTCCTGGATACAAATTTTCCGTAAGTAAGATGAAACCTCCATCAGAAAAATTTTATTTATTAATGGAGCTTACACATATTTTTAATTTATTTGATCCTTTTTCAAAAAAAGATATTACTACAATGCACTTTGGAAATTGTCCTCAGGCAAGCATTGAATGTTTGGATATACTTCGCGAAGATAATCAAGATGTTCATATTTCAATGAACGAGTTATTTAAGTCAATAGAAACTCCACAACTCAATAATATTCACAATATTGAATTTATGTATTTTGATAATAATGAAAGCATATCTGAATTTTCTGAAAATGACCTTGTTAACGAAAAAAATAATTTAGACTTAGAGTCAGACTCAAATGCAAATTCAGATTTAGATTCAGATTTTAATGATTTATTGTTTATATTTTTGAATATTCTTATTTATCAAAGCAATAATGGGGTTAGCGTTATTAAAGTCAATGAATTGTTTTACAGACCAATTTTAGATATTATTTTCCTCTTGACAGGCGTATATGAAAAAGTTTATATTATTAAACCTAATACATCTAACACATTAAAAAATGAGAGATTTTTAGTTTGCAAATGTTTTAGCTTGAATCAATACAATAGTCTTTATATTGAAAATTTAAAAAGATTAATTATTCAACTAGTTTTTATGAAAGAGAATAAACACAAATATTATTTGAAATCTTTAGTTGATTGCGAACTGCCATATTATTTTTTGAATAAAGTTGAAGAATCTAATATTATTATTGGTCAACAACAACTAGATGCGTATGATCAAGCAATTAATATTATGAAAAACAAAAATAAAGAAGAAAAAATAGAAAATTTGAAAAAGAATAACATACAAAAATGTATACAAATGTGTGAAAAATTCAAAATACCTTATAATAAATTTGCAGAAAAAGTTAACATATTTTTACAAGGACACTCAAATTCACACGAAACAACTGGAGATCAAGATAGTGCACCAAATATATTTTTGAATCCTTCTATGAAGTTCAATTTAAAAGAAATGTCTGAACTAGCAATAGAAGAAACAGAAACAGGAATAGAAGAAACAGAAACAGGAATAGAAGAAACAGAAACAGGAATAGAAGAAACAGAAACAGGAATAGAAGAAGCAGGAATAGAAAATGAATATGAATGCATTGAACACATCATAAAAAATATTATTGAAAAAATTATTGATGATGAATAACCAACCATTATGTTATTCTAACCAGACAAGTCTGTACTCACTCCATTTGTAGCCGGGTTTGGTCCGGCACTTGTAATACCCAAAATAGATATCAACTTATTCTGATAGTCCAATGAATTTCTGAAGCTATTACACGTCTTAGGGTTTCCGTCTCTTGTAAAATAAGCTGCATTACAAGGGGGCACTTTGGATTTATACACATTAGAATTATTCGGATTTCCACCAGCATTGATGTATTGATCAGTATTGGTCAAATTGGATATGCCATTAGTATTTCCGCAAATATTCTTCTCAATTGTAGTTACTGCAAGTTTCAATGTTCTTGTACTAGCCATAACACCACCTTGATTTGTGAATTGAGGATTGCTAGGTTTATAAACAACCAATTTACATCCACGAGGATTATTTGGACCAGATAAACGCATACCCAAATAAGGATTGGAAAGCACTCTTTCAAAAATGGCAATTGCCTTTGCAGTGTTTCCAGAAGTAAGAAAAGAGAGAAAATCATTGAAAGCTTGGAATGTTTTTATTTTCAAGCTATTGAATTTATCAATATCTTGCTGTGATAAAAGTCCTGCATCTTTTATATAGTGATAAGCTTGTAATATAATATAAGCTTGGCTACTAGTAGAATAATCAATATTTGGATAACAATTCGCCACATACATATTCAAGTTGCCAATAGGATCACCTGGTTTAGCATTCTTAAGTTGACAAGGACTAATAAGTGGATTATTAGCCAAATCATAAGCATCAATCGCATTATCTAATCCTGTCTTGAAGTTGAAAGCGCGTTGCTCATATGTTTGACATCTGTTTTGCCTATATTGTTGCAAAGTCTGATAATAATTTTTCTTAAGATTAGTACTTGTTGGAAGGCACATTCTGCGTGCCTTTCTCTCTGGATTACAGCAAATGGTTGCAACTCCTGGTACAGAACCAGGATAATTCGTGCTCACTTGCTCAGGATTATCTGTTAAATATGTTTCAGGTTTGAAGCTAGTGACGAGCCCAATACCATCGCAAGTCTTGCAATCAGCATTGAGTTGTAGAGTTTCATTGACTTCATTAGATGGATTTTGTTTTACTGAAAAACGGCCTGGTCCCCACATTGTTTGATCAATCAAGGTTCCATTTGTTGTAGATTTTACGGCGCGATTACTATTTAGATAAATATAATTGGTTGGATTATTTGGATCTTGCACAATAAGAGGCGATGGAGTTGTTGTTCCCTTGCGATAAAGCTTAATTGGTCTTGGTTTGCCAAAAGGTCCGGATGCAAGATTTGTGGGGTCTTTATTTGTTAGAGGACGAATATTACCAGAAGTAATGGCAACAGGAAAAGAATATTTACCTGTTCCTTTCCAAGTTTCATAACCTCCTGTTGGTACTCTATTATTATAAGATTCCATTCCAAGAGGATAAACTGCTGAAGACATTATATATATCTAAAAAGAAAAGAAATACTTGGAAACTATGGAATAAAATAATTGAATATATTATATTATGTTATTAAACCTTCTTATCATATTTTTCCTTTTTTTAATACTTTATCAATTTTTAGCCCCATCATTGAGAGAAGGTCTTGAGACTGCTCCTGGACCATATATGGAATATCCAAACGATCCAATGATATTAGGCAAACAAAATGCAGGAAACATTGAAGTATTGAGGGCAGAAGTTCAAAAAGTGACTACATTGGAACCAAGAGTTGTACAACTAGAAACAGATGTTAAGAATTTAAATGAACAGTTAGCTGGAATTCAACAGCAAAATTCTGAAGCAGTATCATCTTTTGGTAATAGTGTTGGAGGATTAACTGGTGCAACAGAAGAAGGGGAAGATGGCGAAGTTGTTCCTGGCGAAGGAAAAACTGAAGGCGAAGGCGAATCAAGTGGTGATTGGGGATCTTCTTTCGGTATGGGAGGAGAGAAAGAGGGGGAAACAAATGCTGAAGGCGAAGGCGGTGAATCAAGTAGTAGTAGTTGGGGAGGTTTCGGTGGAACAACTGAAGAAGAAAAAGAGTCTTTTTCTCTCTTGCAACATTATTTCTAATTTACAAATTGCAATTTACAATAAAATCTAAAATAATTATATATATAAATGTCAAATATATTTGATCAAGCAGCTAGTGGTGCAGCAGGATTAGAAGAAAAACTATTAGGTCCTACTTATAATTATGCAAAAAATATTAATAGTCCACAGCAACTAGGTATGTCAGAAAGAGGTTCCATGCAACAACTTGGAAAAAATATTATGGGACTTGTTGCTTATGTACAATTGCTTGTTGAAGGGGGCGGAGATGCATCCAGGACTGGTCACCCTTTAGGAAATAAGTTTTTCTTGCAAACTGGTGGAAAATGCGTTGATGTAAATTCAAAACAAGATGCCGAACGTTTTATTTATGTGGATAATGTCGCGGATGGTTCAATACCATTAATCAGTAATGCTGCAGGTGTACAATTTAGTGAATTTAGAGGATTGATCCCTGGTGTATTGAGTGATGCAAATGTGTTGAATCCTTTTGCAATTTTGGGGTCTTTTATGGCTGGTTCCAAACCAGACTGCCAAGAGATTTCAATGGAGGTTCTTGATAACAATAATGTATCAAATAATGAGACACATCATGTTGCATTAGCGGATATTGCAAATATCCCGCCTTGCTCTTTTCACGAAAAAGGAGGTAGAAAAAATCCTGTTACTGGGGTGCCTTGTTCAATGGCCTTTCAAAATATGAAAAATGAACCGCAAAGTTATGGAGAGTTAGGTATGCCTGATGACCCAATTGTACAACTCTATTTTGCTTGTTTGAGTATTCTAGGAATTTATGTTTTATATAGAATCATTGAGAAGAAGCGTGGCAATTGAAAGAAATGGAATTGAAAGAAATGGAGCTTGAAAATAAACATATGTAATTATTGCATTATATATGTTTTTATAAACTTTGTCACTCTATTGGATTTAACGTCTTTGGCGACGTTGACTACGTCTTTGTTGACGGCTGCGTCTTTGGCTTCTTCCGCCTCTTTGACTACGCTTTTGGCTTCTTCCGCGTCTTTGGCTACGCCTTTGGCTTCTCTGTTGCCTTTGGCTTCTACTACGTCTAGCACCACCCATTTTGACTGATGCCGCGTGAGCTGCAAGACCGTGTGGGTGCATTGGTACAACAGTTGATCCTCCCATCATCTTCCATTTTCCTCCCATCATCATATTCTTCTTCCATTTTTTACCACCCATCATATTTGGTTCCAATGCATAAGGGTATTGACCTTGTTGGCTCCATACCTTGGCGCAGTGAGGCATCACTCCTGTTTCGCTTGATCCGCCGCGCATTTTTCTAGATCTGCGTTTATTACCACCAATAGTAAAAGATCCAGATTGTTCCTGGATAGGTGCTCCGAAAGTATTACTAGTGCGACTAGTTCCATTATTAAAATTTTGTCTAGGGAATGGTTGACCAGCAAGATCTCCAGCTCCAGAATTCATCATACGCTGAATACACTTCGCAGAAGACATCATTCCAGCTGGTTGAAAATCTTTGCCTTGTTGAGCGCAAGATTGTTGGGTTGCTGGTAAATCTTCGCAATATTGACCCATAAGACCGCTTTTACTTACTTGATCAGGTGAACACTGTTTTGGTGATGAATTAAACATACTCATAATATAATATATCTCCAGAAAATTATATTATATTAATTAAAAAATCCGACATATATTTATTTCTTAATAAAAGCCTTTACTAGTTCAAATCCGACTAAACCTCCGGCAATTTGGGCAACAATATAAGGGATCACATCATTGGATGCCAATTTACCCGCAGATAAGAGCGCAACAGTAATGGCAGGGTTGAACGCGCCTCCGCTAATAGGACCTCCAATTAATACACAGACCGCTAAAGCAGCACCAATTGCCAAATAATTTCCTGTTGCAAAGATAACAAAAGATAAAAGCAATGTGCCTAAAAATTCTACTAAATACTTGTTCATTATAATATAACTTAATAATATTTTCCTATAAATTTCTTAAGAATAAGTAGAACTTACTTGAGCGCCCCAAGCACAAACACGTCCATTGCACAAACTACGATTATAAATGGATCCTTTCTTTGCAGGTGCGACGCATCCTCCAGATCTGGCGAATTTGAGTGCTGTTTTCACGTCATTCCTATCATAACTCTTATAAGAAAGTGGAGCTTCAACAGGTAGACCAATTTTGTAAGAGCTCTTTCCTACTGCTTTGGCCTTCAACATTTCGGTTCTTTGTGATGAATCTTTGGGTGCAATATAATTCATATGTGTAGACACAGCATATTGACGTTGGCTTGTATAAGCAGTGAAGTTTGATGGTCTGGAAGCTTTGGCCAAAACAGTTGCAGCAGCTTGGGCGTTCACACTTTGCGCCGTGCGCCAATAATAACGCCTAGAATTAGAAAATTCGCTGGATCCATCTGCCACGCCAAATTGAGGGGGGTTTGGATGAATTCCTGGCAATGCACCTAAAGTGTGGTTAATGCGAATTGCACCAGTTGTTTGCGCTGTGTTCATAGGCGCAGTAATAGGAGCCGAAGTATAAGAACCTCCTGAATATGGAATATTGGTATATTGATGATAAGCTATTGTGGTCATTTATTATATATTATTATTTTTATTATTGCTCAAATAATATATAATTTATAGAAAAAGATTGAGAACGTCTAATATCTGCGAATTCCACGCCAAGCAACCTGAGCACTGCTGTTATTATCTCCTCCATTTGACAAGTTGTTGTATGTCTGGTTAATTGCACGTTGTTTTAAGTATCTTGAATAATCAGAGCTATCATATACGTATTTGGTGTTGCAAGCTGCTGCCTCCACTCCAGTTCCATCACACTGAAGCATAACAGCACCAAAACGCTGCTTCAAACCAAACATACCTGGTCTGCTTTGGAAGGTCTGGCAAGGACCTCCACAAGTGTAGTACTTACGACTGAGAAGATCACCTGCATTATTGACTGCACGGAAAGGTGTGATTGCACGAGCAGGGACGCCGCTGTAAGAAACCTTTTCTCTCCTATAGTTGGTATTCCACCCTTCCACAACAATATCGCGATCATTCATAAATTCCTCATAACCCACCTCTGTATTTATAAGACGTTGAGGAATGAAACCAGGAATACCTTTACCTAAAGAAAACTGAGTACCATATTGAGCTCTAAATCCAGAAGCAAGTCCTGGTATGCTTAATGTTGGACCGACTGATCCATATAGACTAACACTTGTACCTGCCATATATATAAGATCTATAAAAAATCACATTGAATTAAAAGTTGCGACCTATTTGGTTGCGAAGTTATGGTAACAACCTGGTATCAACGCCTGTATTTTGTTACCATAATGATGCGCAAAATTTACAAACAAATGCTAAAATAGAGCACCAAAATCCCAGGACCTCAATGTTTTAACAAATTTTAAAAGTCCATTTCGCCTTTTCAATTTTGGACATTTTTTTTGTCCATTTTTCAAAAGCCAAATTGACTTTTGGAAAAAATAAGTCAAAAAGTGAGGTGTGACCAGAATGCTCTAAAATCCGATTTTTTGTTGAAAAAAGTGTGAGCATAAAATTTTTAAGTTTTTACGCAAACTATTTAGACGAATTTTCTGTTTCCAATATATGGAACTGATGGAATTCGTAAACTCGTCAAAATTCGTCAAGAAATACGAATGCAAATTGTGTGACCATTCTTGGTCACGTAAATATGATTACACAAATCATCTTTTAACTGCAAAACACAAAAAACGGGCCATTGGAACTAAACAGGAACAAAAGGAAATCGTTAATTTCGTTAAAAATGGTTATTTGTGCGAATGCAATAAAATATACAATACAAAATCAGGATTATGGAAGCATAAGCAGAAATGTTCATACAACAAATTAGGAGAAAACGCCAAACATGATAGTAATTTAATAGACAAGGATATGTTTTTATCTCTCCTTCAACAAAATAATGAGTTTAAAGACGTGATTTTGGAACAGTCAAAACAAATAATGGAACTTGCAAAAACAAAAAATTCTTCAATTACTAATAACAATTGCAACAATACTACAAATAATCAATTTAATTTGAACGTGTTTTTGAATGAAGAATGTAAAGATGCAATGAATATTATGGATTTTATTGGTTCTCTCAAAGTGCAGTTTTCTGATCTTGAAAATACAGGAAAGGTTGGTTATGTGAAAGGAGTCAGCGATATTTTCTTGAAGAATTTGAAAGAATTGGATGTGCATAAACGTCCAATTCATTGTAGTGATTTGAAGAGAGAAGTAATGTATGTCAAGGATAAAGATGTTTGGGAAAAGGATGAAGATAAGAAGAAAACAACATT
>Ga0114959_10000347_pt1 | contig 43314 bp, 39 predicted proteins | sample C_130625_EF_Meta_FD_87317 | JGI IMG/M metagenome (GOLD analysis project Ga0114959, IMG submission 87317) | Freshwater microbial communities from Lake Croche, Canada to study carbon cycling - C_130625_EF_MetaG | ecosystem: Environmental > Aquatic > Freshwater > Lake | place: Lake Croche, Canada... | reverse complement strand
TGTCCACCGGTCGGTTGAGAGCCACGGTCGTGGCTTCCTCGAGGTGCCCTGGCATCTCGCTCGTGCCCGAGAGTAAGAACGCCGCCGGACGTTCCTCGTCGATTTCGACACCACCGTGACGGCCCCATGCAGCCTCCGGCACATCTTCCGACAGGACAGCGTCTTCGAATTCCGGGCCATCGACGTACCGGCCATCGACGTACCCGCCATCCTCATCGCTCACATCACGCGAAGCCAGATGCGCGTCGTCGGCACGATCGTCCTCGCGATCGTCACCCTCGAAATCCTCACCCTCGAAATCCTCACCCTGACGCCGACTCCATGGCGTGGCCGACCACACCATCGTGACCAGGCCCGATGCGTGTTCGCGCAAGGCCACGAGCGACGTTGAGGTCAAGACGAGCAGACCAAAGACTCCCAGGAGCAGAAGGAGGATCGCTGTCACAATCGGACCAACCGCAGATTCGATCGGAGCCGTTGCCAACCATCCGATGACTCCGCCGCCGCTGTTCATCGCATCCGCACCATCGCTGGGCGTCGCCGATCCTTGCGACAAATGCCAGAGGCCCACCAGGGCTACCCCCAGAGAAAGTCCGCCGATAAGCACACGACCTGTCGCGGCATTGTCCTGCGGATGTCTCAAGAATCGCCATGCGAGAGCTATGAGTAGCAACGGCACGAGCCAGCCCAACGCGCCGAGGAACGCCGTTGTCAGGGCACTGGTCCACGAGATGAACCAGCCGTCGACACCAAACCACGTGGCCGCAATGAGGATGACCGCGGCCGCCACAAGGGCCAGTCCCAGGCCGTCGCGGCGATGAGCCGGATCAAGATCCCGTGCGCTACGGCCGAAGGCGCGGGCGCCCGCCCCCACCAGGTGGGCGCACCCCACCCATATGCGCTGGAGGAGCCGGCCCAGTCCCGTCAGAATCCGAACGATGGGACCTGGCCGAGACCCGCGCTTCGCCCCCGAGTGATGACCTGAGCGCTGAGGGGAGCGCTGGGGAGCACGCTGGGGACTGCGGGGCGCGGAAGTACGCCGACGTGCCGTGGGGGAAGCCATACCTGTGAGGTTAGTGGCCCAACCTCATGAGTCCCGGCAGTCACACGGGTCTCAGAGGGGCGTGTCGCGAGGTTCAGGCCTCGACGACCACGGGCACGATCATCGGGCGGCGACGATGCGTCTGGTTGACCCAGGTTCCAGCAGCGCGCCTGATGCGCTGTTGCAATTCGTGAGTCTCGTCCACCCCGTCCTTCAGCGCCTTCTCGAGTTCCGCGCGGACCTTATGGGTCAGCGGATCAAGATTTTCATCGCCAAATCCCCGCGCATGGATTTCCGGTCCCGCCACGATCTCGCCGTCGACCACGTCGACCGCAACGAAGATGGAAATGAAACCTTCCTCGCCCAAGACACGTCGATCCTTGAGCTCCGTCTCGGTCACATCGCCAACGCTTGACCCGTCCACGTAAACAAAGCCCACGGGGACGTAACCCGTGATCTCGGCGACCCCGTTGTGGAGATCAACGACCATGCCGTCCTCCACCAGAAGAACATTCTCAATTCCCACGCTTTCAGCAACCTCTGCATTGGCTCGCATGTGCCGCCACTCGCCGTGCACGGGGATGAGATGCCGTGGCTTGACGATGTTGTAGAGATAGCGAAGTTCCCCGGCTGCCGCGTGACCAGAGACATGCACCAGAGCGTTTGCTTTGTGCACGACCTGCGCGCCCAGACGTGACAGGCCGTTGATGACCCGGTTGACCGCGTTCTCGTTGCCCGGAATGAGTGACGAAGCCAAGATCACCGTGTCACCCTTGCCGACACTGATCGGATGATTGCGACTGGCGATACGGGAGAGCACCGCCATGGGTTCGCCCTGCGAGCCCGTGCAGATGAGAACAGCTTCGTCATCGGGCAACCCCGGGAGGTCATCGACCTCAACCATCACACCACCTGGAATACGCAGGTAGCCCAGATCGCGAGCCACACCCATGTTGCGCACCATGGAACGCCCCACGAACGCCACCTTGCGGCCATGGAGCACGGCCATATCGATGACCTGCTGAATGCGGTGCACATGCGATGCAAATGACGCAACGATGATGCGGCCTTCGGCACGCAGGAATACGGCGTCGAGCACCGGCATGATCTCGCGCTCGCTTGGAACGAATCCTGGGATCTCAGCATTGGTGCTGTCCGCCATCAAAATGTCGACGCCCTCGGCAGCGATGCGGGCAAACCCATTGAGGTCGGTGATGCGACCGTCCATCGGCAATTGATCCATCTTGAAGTCACCCGTGTGAAGCACGACCCCGGCCACCGTACGGATCGCCAAGGCCATGGCGTCGGGGATGCTGTGGTTGACCGCGAGGAATTCCACCGAGAACGGCCCGAGTTGAGCCACCTCACCGTCCTTGACGATTTGCGTCTGCGGCGAAATGCGGTGCTCTCGCATCTTGGCTTCCACCAACGCCAAGGTGAGTCGCGAACCAAGCACCGGGATGTCGGCTCGATGTCGAAGCAAATACGGAAGCGCACCAATGTGATCCTCATGGCCATGCGTCAGCACGACCGCGGCTATCTCGTCCATCCGATCCCGAATGGGTCCGAAGTCAGGAAGGATCAGATCGATTCCAGGCTGATGTTCTTCGGGGAACAACACCCCGCAGTCCACGATGAGTAGCTCTCCGGCGCATTCAAAGACCGTCATGTTGCGACCGATCTCGCCGAGCCCGCCGAGAGCAAAGATCCGAAGTGCACCCGCCTTTAGTTCAGGTGGCAGGGGTAACTGCGCGTGGCTCATCCGGTGAACCCAGTGACGCCGCCCGCAGCAAGGTCGAGCCGCAACAGGGCACGCTGCTCGTCGGTGGCGTCGATGAGCGGAAGTCGGACGGGGCCTCCAGGCAGACCCTGCATGGCAAGCGCAGCTTTGGTGAGGATGACCCCTTGCGTACGGAACATGCCCGTGTACACCGGGAGCAGCGAGGTGTTGATCGCCGCCGCCTGAGTGACGTCGCCTGCCCAGAGCGCCTGCGCCATGGCCTTGAGCCGATCACCGACGACATGACCGACGACCGAGACCATCCCTGCGGCACCCAGCGTGAGCATCGGCAAATTCAGAATGTCATCGCCGCAGTACCAAGCCAATCCCGTGCGCGCCATTCCCCACTGGGTGGAGTCGAGGTCGCCCTTGGCATCCTTGTTGGCCACGATCCTGGGGTGTTCGGCGATGCGAACCAACGTGTCGGTCTCGATCGCCGTCCCGGTGCGCTTGGGAATGTCGTACGTCATCATCGGCAGGTCGGTCGCGTCAGCGATGGCATGGAAGTGGCGCACGAGGCCCTCTTGCGGCGGCCTGTTGTAGTACGGAGTCACGGCCATGACTCCATGGGCTCCCGCTGCGGCCGCGGTGCGGGCGGCTTGCACCGAATGCGCAGTGTCGTTGGTGCCCACTCCCGCCACGATCGTGGCGCGATCGCCCACGGCTTCGATTACCGCGGTCAGCATGGCGAGGTCTTCAGCGTCGGTCTTGGTCGCCGACTCGCCCGTGGTGCCATTGACCACAAGTCCGTCATGCCCCAGCCGGTCGACCAGATGAGTGGCCAACTCCTGTGCTCCAGCGACGTCCAGGGCTCCGTCGGCAGTGAAGGGACTCACAATCGCGGTGAGCAACGCCCCGAAAGGGCGACTCTCAGACGTAGGACCGGGCATCCCCGAAGGTTATCGGCCCGGGCTGTCCTCGACCGCTGCCCGGTGCCTCAGGGCGCCACCCGGCCATTGTTCACAAAGGCCCGGTGAGTCAGGGGCATCAGGCGAGCCCACTCATCCTCGTATCGCTCGGCCACCATCTCGATCTCGCGCTGGGGATACGAGGGGAAGTGTGAACCCTCGGCCTTGCGGCGTAGAGACAGGAAGTTCATCAGCGAACGCGCATTGAGCGTCACATACGCACTTGAGTAGATCGAGACCGGCAGAACCATGCGGGCAACCTCGCGAGCCACCCCAGCGTCCAACATGTCGATGTAGGCCGAGTACGCGTCACGACACGACTGCTGCATTCGCGCCTCGATCAGGTCGTACTGCTCGGGAGTTCCGGGCAGAAACTCGTACGCACCGGTCTTGCCCACTTGCTGGATGGCCCTTTCGCGCGAGGGCACATAGAACACGGGCTCCAACTGCCGGTAGCGGCCCGACTCCTCGTTGTACGACGCGATTCGATGACGCATGTGCTCGCGCCACACGAAGATCGGGGCACGGACAAAGAACGTCAGCGAGTTGTGCTCAAAGGGGCTGCCATGGCGTTCGCGCATGAGGTAGTTAATGAGGCCGGTGGAACGTTCGGCGTCGCCGTTAACGTCCTCGAGGGACTGCTCGCCCGCCGTTGACACCCGCGCCGCAAAAATCACGTCCGCATCGCTTGCGCTACCCCGGACCAACTCGACTGTGACGTCGTCTCTGAAGCTCACCTCTTCCACGGCCGCACCCTACCCAGTCGGTCGGTCGGTACGCGGGAGTCAACACCCGGCAGAATGTCACTATGCCCACCGGTGCACGCCTTGCCAGGACCGACGACGTTGATGACATCGCGGCGATCACCGAGGCCGTGTGGCGCGAACGCTTAGTTCCACGATTCGAGGACCTTGACCCCGGCGTCATAAATGCGGCCGACTTCGCAGCGACCTGGGGCCAGGCGATTCTGGCTCCGCCTTCACCTCTGTACCGGCTGGCCGTAGCAACCGATGACGCCGATCGCACCCGCGGCTACGCCGCGTGGGGGCCGTGCACGGATCCTGATGCCGAGAGCGGAGACGTCGAGATTCTCACGTTCGAGATTGACCCCCCCCACCGACGAATGGGACACGGGTCGCGCCTGTTGTCTGCTGTCGCTGGTTTGGGCGCCGACCAAGGTGCACAGGCTCTATCGATGTGGTGCGATGTGGCCGATGAGCCGAGGCGAGCGTTCTTCGTATCATCAGGCTGGGCGCCCGACTCCGCATGGCGAGATGTGGAAATCTCCAACGGCGCACTCGTACGTGAAGTTCGGCTCGTCACATCGTTGGTCTAGCCGCGATTCATGGACCGCACGAGCAAAAAAATCCGGCGGGTCCCCCGCACCCGCCGGATCTGGACATGGTGTCCCAAAAAGTCATGTCAGCCAAACGATTTTGGTCCCCCCAGTGGAGGACCCATCGATCATCGTGTAGGCGTGACGAAACCATCGCGGACCGCCGCGACATAGAGCTCGGTCCGCGTTCGCACCGTGCGGCCCTTCAGCGCATATTTGTCACGTACGCGATCGATGTACTCACGAGCAGTGTGGGTGGACACCTTCATCTCCTCCGCCACCTTGCCCATGGTGAGGCCACTGGCATACATCTGCAACGCCGACAATTCTCGGGGGCTCAACGAGGGAATGCTTGTCGACGCCGACAAAATGTCAGCAACATCGGGCGTCAGGTGCAACTCACCTCGCGCCGCGGTACGGACAGCATCGCGAAGGTCATCAACTGACTGGTGCTTGCCAACGTGCGCGAGGGCGCCTGCCATCAGAGCTGCTCGCACCGAGGCGCGATCCGCAGACGAACTTGCGACGACCACGGGGACGCCGGCACACACCTCAATCACATCACCCACAGGCTGACCATCGTCGATATTGACGACGACCACATGGGGTTGGGCCGCAACAGCTTCACGCGGGCTGTTTCCCGCGTACACCACCTGCCACTGGTCGGCCTTGCGAGATCCCACGAGTGCAGACAGGCCCTCGCGGCTCAGCTCATGGCTGTCGACGATGGCAACCCGAAGAGCCTCTGACGATCCGGCCGTCATCGCTGGACCGCCAATGGACGTCTTTGTATTGCCACACGAGCCCCCGCTCAAGTCCCCCAAAGCACCCACGTCAGACCACGTAAGCGCGCGTTCAGGGTATCGGACCGAGGTATCTCAGTGGCCCCGGTACATCCCGATTTCACCCGCTAGCGTCTGCACATGCCCCATGAGCTCGTCGGGAATGAGTCCCGCAGAATCTCCGGCAAAGCCTTGGGCATCGGCATCGCGACCGGCGCCTACGGCCTCTCATTCGGCGCCATCAGTGTTGCCAGCGGGCTCAGCGCCCTTCAAACACAGGCCCTGTCATTGCTCATGTTCACCGGAGCATCGCAGTTCGCACTCGTGGGCGTGCTCGGTGCGGGGGGCGGCCTGGTTGCCGCAGTTCTCACCGCGTGGCTTCTTGGTGCGCGAAATGGGCTATACGCGCTCAGTCTTGCGCCCACACTTCGTGGATCCTGGTTCCAGCGCATCGGACTTGCGCACTGGACCATCGACGAAACCACCGCAATGGCACTGGCGCATCCCGAACCCCTGGCGGCCCAGCGCTACGCATTCTGGCGAACCGGCCTGGCGATCTACGTATTGTGGAACCTTGGCACACTCATCGGAGCTTTAAGCGCAGCGGTCCTCCCGGAGCCACGAACTCTCGGCCTAGATGCAGCCATCCCCGCAGCCTTCATTGCACTCCTATGGCCCCGACTCGTCAGCCGCACTACGTGGGCAGTTGCCGCGAGCAGTGCGGCACTCGCTATTGCACTCACGCCGATCTTGCGCCCAGGGCTTCCTGTCTTGGCATGCGCATTCGTTGCCGTTGCCGCCGCAGCTCTTGTTAAGGGCCGGACATCATGATCTGGGCCGCGGTCCTGTTGGGATCCCTCGGGTGCTGGGTAGAAAAGCTCCTGGGATACCTCCTACCGGCCAGCACACTTCGGTCACCGTGGGCCACGCGCATCGCGGCCTTTATGCCGGTGGCGCTTCTGGCAGCACTCGTAGCGGTCCAAACGTTCGCCACAGGACAATCGTTGGTAGTGGATGCGCGGGTGGCCGGATTGGCTGTTGCGATAGTCGCTCTGCTGCTGCGCGCGCCATTCTTAGTGGTGGTTGTGGTCGCTGCCGTTAGCGCCGCGCTGCTGCGGGCCGCGGGCTGGGCCACCTAACCTATCCCGGGAGATAGTCAGCAAGTCCGACGGTGAGCCCAGGATGCTTGCCCACGTCGCGGACGGCCAAGAGAACCCCGGGCATGAACGACGACCTATCGAGCGAGTCATGCCGAATGGTCAAGGTCTCCCCCGTACCACCGAACACAACCTCTTGGTGAGCGACCAATCCCCGGGCGCGCACGGAGTGCACACGTATTCCGTCGACGACCGATCCCCGGGCACCATCGAGTTGATGCGCCGTGGCATCTGGCTGAGGATCCATCCCCATGCGGGCCTGGGCGATAAGTCGGGCCGTGTGCACCGCCGTGCCCGATGGCGCATCGGCCTTGTGCGGGTGATGGAGCTCGATGATCTCCACCGATTCAAACAGAGGCGCGGCCATCGCCGCGAACTTCATCATCATCACGGCCCCGATACCGAAATTGGGTGCGATAAGTACGCCGACCTGCGGCCGAGCCGCACACCAGCGAGCCACGACGGAGAGTCGTTCGTCGGTGAACCCGGTCGTGCCCACCACCGCATGGATACCGGCCTCGATGGCGAACTCCAGCGTCGCCATGACGGCATCGGGAGTGGTGAAATCAACGATGACCTGTGCGTGCGCGTTAGAAATCTGCGCCAGGGAGTCACCAAGGTCAATGGCCGCAACAAGCTCGCAATCCGAAGCTGACTGCACGGCCGCCACGACTTCGGCGCCCATCTTGCCGCGCGCGCCCACGACACCCACCTTGATCATGGCTGCAGCCTAGGGGCGGAAACGCTCGGGACCGTCGAAAGGTCCAATGATCGCCAAGGTGGTGGGTTGTTCGAGCAGCTCACGCGAAATCGCCACGACGTCGTCCATCGACACCGCATCGACCTGTGCCAACAGACCATCCAGCGACAGCAGCGCATCGTCATGAAGTTCGGACTTGGCGATTCGCGTCATTCGCGCACCCGTGTCTTCTTGACCCAGAACCGTCGCGCCCTTGACCTGCCCCTTGCCGCGAACAAGTTCTTCTTCGGTTAATCCATCTCGGATCAACCGCGCGATTTCCGTGCGGCACACGTCGAGGGCGGTATCCACCTTGGCCGGCAGGCAACCCACATAAATTCCCATGAGTCCAGACTCCGCAAATCCCTGCGAATACGCGTAGACGGAATAGGCCAATCCGCGCTTCTCACGCACTTCTTGGAAGAGACGACTACTCATTCCTCCGCCAAATGCGGCCGTCATCACGCTGAGCGCGTAGCGGCGAGGATCCCCGCGGCGAATACCCGGGACTCCCAGGACGAGATGTGCCTGCTCTGTGGGGCGGGATGTCAGGTGAACGCCCGCGGAACTCAATCGACGACGAGGTGCCGTACGTGCTGGCTCCGGCTCGCATGAGTCGTCAAGCACATCCGCGAACGCCCGTCGCACGAGAGCGACGACCTGGTCGTGATCCAGATTCCCTGCCGCTGCTACGACCATTCCCTCGGGCCGATACCTGCGGCGATAGAAGGAGTTGATGGCGTTGCGACTAATCGCCTCAATCGTCTCCACCGTGCCAAGAATGGGCCGACCCAGCGGTGAATCTCCGTAGACGGCCGCCGCAAACTCATCGTGCACCACGTCGCCGGGGTCATCGTCATTCATGGCGATCTCTTCGAGGATTACTCCTCGCTCTGCTTCAACATCCTCGGCGCGAATCAACGCATCGACCACAACATCGCACACGACATCGATCGCGAGCGGAAGATCTTGGTCCAGTACGCGTGCGTAATAGCAGGTGTACTCCTTGGTGGTGAAGGCGTTTAGATCGCCACCCACGGCCTCGATGGACGCAGAGATGTCTAACGCGCTGCGACGGGAGGTGCCTTTAAAGAGCAGGTGCTCCAAATAGTGTGCCGAGCCGGTCTGAGCACCCTTTTCGTCGCGGGACCCGACGTTGACCCACACGCCAAACGATGCCGATCGAACACCAGGCACCTGCTCGGTGATGACCCGCAGTCCTCCGGGAAGGATCGTGCGGCGGACAATGCCACCGTCGCCTTCCCGGAGGAGCGTGCGCGTCTGCGCTTTAGGCATCAGCCTCAGCGTTGGCTGCAGCGGCTGCCTCATCAAGGACCGGCACGAGCGACAGCTTGCCGCGCGAATCTATCTCCTTGATTTCGACCTGCACCTTGTCGCCGACGTTGAGAACTTCCTCTACGGTCTCGATGCGCTTCTTGCCTCCCGCGATCTTCTTGACCTCCGAGATGTGTAAGAGGCCGTCCTTACCGGGCATCAACGAAATGAACGCACCGAAGTTCGTCGTCTTCACGACGGTTCCGAGGTAACGCTCACCCACCTCGGGCATGGTCGGATTCGCGATCTGGTTGATCTGTGAACGAGCCGCCTCGGCAGAAGGTCCATCGGTCGCCCCGATGTAGATAGTGCCGTCGTCCTCAATCGTGATGTCCGCGCCAGTCTCCTCCTGGATCTGGTTGATGATCTTGCCCTTCGGGCCGATCACCTCGCCGATCTTGTCCACCGGGATCTTGATGCTGATCACTCGCGGTGCGGTCGCCGCCATCTCATCAGGAGCATCGATGGCCTCGCTCATGACATCAAGGATCGTTAGGCGCGCATCCTTGGCCTGTGCGAGGGCCGCAGCGAGCACCGATGCGGGAATGCCATCAAGCTTGGTGTCAAGCTGGAGAGCGGTGACGAACTCCTTGGTACCGGCGACCTTGAAGTCCATGTCGCCGAACGCATCCTCTGCACCAAGAATGTCTGTCAGCGCGACATACTGAATCGCGCCGTCGATCATTCCGGAGATCAATCCCATCGCGATGCCTGCCACCGGAGCACGCAGCGGTACACCCGCGTTAAGCAATGACATCGTGGATGCACAGACCGAGCCCATGGACGTTGACCCATTAGAGCCCAGCGCCTCTGACACCTGTCTGATGGCGTAAGGGAACTCCTCGCGCGACGGGAGTACCGGCACAAGGGCCCGCTCCGCAAGCGCGCCGTGGCCGATCTCACGACGCTTGGGTGAACCCACACGTCCCGTCTCGCCCGTGGAATAGGGCGGGAAGTTGTAGTTGTGCATGTAGCGCTTGCGATTCTCCGGATTGAGAGTGTCGAGCTGCTGCTCCATACGAAGCATGTTCAGCGTCGTGACTCCAAGAATCTGAGTCTCTCCGCGCTCGAAGAGTGCCGAGCCATGGACACGAGGCAGAACAGCCACCTCGGCGGACAGGGTGCGGATGTCGGTGAGTCCACGTCCGTCGATGCGCACCTTGTCGCGCAAGACGCGCTCGCGCACCGCTGACTTGGTCACGGACTTCACCGCGGCAGACAATTCCTTCTCGCGGCCCTGGAATGCACTGCCGGCTTCGGCGAGCTCGGCGACGGTGACCTTCTTGATGTCATCGAGACGATCCTCACGCTCCGCCTTGCTGACAATGGTCATCGCTTCGCGGATGCTTGCACCCGAGAGCTTGTCCACTGCCTCGTAGGCGTCGGGCTGGTAGTCCAGGAACAGTGGGAAGTCAGCTGTGGGCTTAGCGGCCTTGGCGGCTAATTCCTGCTGAGCGACGCACAGTGCGCGGATGAACACCTTTGAAGCGTCGAGACCCTCGGCCACGACCTGCTCCGTGGGTGCCTTGGCTCCCCCGGCGATGAGTTCGATGGTGCGGTCGGTGGCTTCGGCCTCGACCATCATGATCGCGACGTCGTTGTCGTCGGCAATGCGACCGGCGACAACCATGTCGAAGACAGCCTCACCCAACTGCTCATGAGTGGGGAAGGCCACCCACTGGCCGCGGATAAGTGCAACACGCACTCCTCCCACGGGGCCGCTGAACGGCAGACCGGCAAGCTGCGTGGATGCGGATGCGCCGTTGATGGCGACCACGTCGTACAGCTCTGCGGGATCCAGAGCAAGCACCGTGACGACAACCTGAACTTCGTTGCGAAGTCCCTTCACAAAACTGGGACGCAGCGGGCGGTCGATCAACCGGCACGTGAGGATTGCGTCCTCACTGGGACGACCTTCACGACGGAAGAACGAACCGGGGATCCGACCGACCGAGTACATGCGCTCTTCGACGTCCACCGTCAGCGGGAAGAAGTCGAACTGATCCTTGGGCTGCTTGCCCGCCGTCGTGGCGCTGAGCAGCAAGGTGTCGTCGTCCAAACAAATGGTGACGGAGCCGGCGGCCTGGCGGGCCAGACGACCGGTTTCGAACGTGATGGTGCGCGTCCCGAAGGATCCGTTATCGATAACGGCCTTGGACGTGTGGACCTGGGGACCCTCCACGGGTGCCTCCTTTGACAAGGGGGCGCGAGAGTGCCGGTGGCGGTCTTCGATCGAGGCCCACGGCTGATGTCAGCCGGAGGTCACTACCGAGGACCGACGAGCAAATGCGCCCCGGGTTCTCTGAAGTGTTCAGTTGGGATGAGGACCCGCCCACTGGCCGGTCCTCGGTGAGGCTATCGGCGAATGCCGAGCTTTTCGATGATGACGCGGTAGCGCGCGATGTCTGTCTTGACCAAGTACTGGAGAAGACGACGGCGCTGACCCACGAGAAGCAGAAGCCCACGACGTCCGTGGTGATCGTGCTTATGGGCCTTGAGATGCTCCGTGAGATCCGAGATTCGCTTAGTAAGCATGGCGATCTGGACTTCAGGGCTGCCGGTGTCTCCGGGCTTGATGCCGTATTCGGCGATGATTTGCTGCTTTACCGCAGTATCGAGCGACATGCTTTTCCTCTCGGGCGCGTCCGGGGCTGGCCCCTGACTCGAAATCGACACGCGCTGCGGAGCGCCCGCTCCACAGCCGTCTGACGACAACCGAAGTTGCTCCCTAAGGCTATCAGCCCGCCGACAGGGGGCCGACCACCGGCAAATTACCCCAAACCGGACGTGAGAGCTCGGGCTCGGGCCACGTCCAGACCCATCTGCGCCACGAAATCATCCACAAGATCAAAGACCTGCTGAGGGCGCAGAAATTCGACGAACTCGACAGCAACGTGGTGTCCGTAGAGGTCCAGGTCGTTGCGGTCCAAAACGTAGGTCTCCACACGGCGCTCTCGTCCGTCGAATTGGGGGTTGCTGCCGATGGAGGTGGCGGACGGCAGGTATTCGCCGTCAAACACCAGGAAAGAGGCATACACACCATCGGCCGGAACCGCCGGATTGCCATCCCAGGCCAGGTTCGCGGTGGGGTACCCCAATTCGCGACCTCGGTGGTCCCCGTGTACCACCACCCCCTCCAGTGCGTAGGGACGCCCGAGAAGCCGTGCGGCATCGAGAACATCGCCCGCCAGAACTTCCTCGCGGATCCGGCTCGACGAAACCTTCTCGTCGTCCTCGAGGAACAGCGATACCGCTTCAGCGGCAAAGCCCCGGGTCTCACCCGCGGTGGCAAGCGTGGAAACAGATCCTGAACCTTTCACACCGAATCTGAAGTCCTCGCCCACGACCACCACGCTCGCGTGCAGGCCCTCAACGATCACATCATCGATGAATTCTTCGGCTGACAAAGACGCGAAGTCCGCATCGAACTCGATCACATCAACCTCGTCGGCTCCGGCCTCAAGCAGATACTGGATACGCCGGTCAAGCGTGCACAGGGCCGGCGGAGCACCTTCGGGGCGAAGGATCGTGCGCGGGTGCGGATCGAACGTCACGGCAATCAGCGGCACCTGCAATGTGTCAGCGAATTCGCGGCCACGCGAAATGAGCAACTGGTGGCCCCGATGGACGCCATCGAAGGCCCCGATGCATATGACGTGCGTATCAGCAGACATCACGACAAGCCTAGCCATGGGCGAAGACCGCGAGATAGCGCAGCCGGGAATCTACCCTCTCGCCGAGTGTCAACAGGGCTCCCGACTCACTCATGAACGCATGGACCACAGCCGACTCCGACTCCGACTCCGACTCCGAGGCAACCGGATCCGGCCACGCCACCGGCCGCCCATGCCTGATGTCTTGCTCCATGTCAGCGTCCACCACGATCGTGCGAAAGGATCGAGCCGCAACAGAATCAAGAGTCTGGAAACCCTGAGCAATGTGGTCCACGTCGACAGATTCTGCGACACCGAAGGCACCGACTCGGGTGCGACGCAAAGCGGTGAGGTGCCCTCCGACACCGAGATCATCGCCTAGATCACGTGCAATGGCTCGAATGTAGGTACCTGACGAGCATGTGACACGTACATCCACGTCTATAGAATGATCACTTCGGCGAATTCCATCAATCGTGATTTCGCTGATCTCAACCTCGCGCGCAGGAAGTGCTACCTCTTCGCCCGCACGCACCCGCGCGTAGGCGCGCCTGCCATCAACTTTGATGGCACTGACCGAACTCGGGCGCTGCAAAATCGTGCCCGTCAGGGCCGACAGCCCACGGATGATCGCGTCATCGTGAACCTTGGTCACTGACTCGGCCGACGCCTGGCTGACGATCTCGCCTTGGGCATCGTCAGTGACGGTCGCTGAGCCCAACCGGATGGTCGCGTCGTAGCACTTGTCCTTCAATGCCAGGTGCCCCAAAAGTCGCGTTGCCCCATTAACACCAAGGACGAGCACGCCGGTGGCCATGGGATCCAAGGTCCCAGCGTGGCCTACCTTGCGGGTGCCCAACTGCCGCCGAGCCCGCGCCACCACATCGTGCGATGTCAGGCCAGCAGGCTTGTCGACCACGACTATGCCGTTCAGTCGTCTGCCTCGGACTCGTGACGATACGGATCAGATTCCCCGGCGTAGGTCGCGTTCGCTGCTTGCGCCTGAACAGCCGCGTCGGCCGCAGCCGCGCGCTGCAAAAGCTCCTCGACGTGCACGGACGTTTCGGGCAACGCATCCAGGATGAAGGCCAGGCTCGGGGTGAACTTCACCCCGGTCTGCTTGCCAACCTCGCTGCGTAACACGCCCTTGGCGGATTCAAGCGCCGCTGCAGTGCCTTGGCGCGCGTCATCGTCACCCAGAACTGTGTAAAACACGGTTGCTTCACGTAGATCTGCCGTGATGCGCACGTCGGTGACCGTCACAAATCCCAACCGCGGATCCTTGATGCGACGCTCCAACATTTCGGCGACGATCACCTTGATCCGGTCAGCGAGCTTGCGCTGCCGTGCCTCGCTCATGGCTTTCGCGGCTTCTCGCGCATCTCGTAGGTCTCGATGACGTCGTCGACCTTGACATCTTGGAAGGAGCCAAGGTTGATTCCGCACTCGAAGCCTTCGCGCACCTCGGTGACGTCGTCCTTGAAGCGACGAAGACCCGCGACCGTGACACTCTCAGCCACGACTGCTCCGTCGCGAATGAGGCGCGCCTTGGAATTGCGCTTGATATCGCCACTTTGGACAAGGCAGCCGGCGATGGTGCCGAACTTGCTCGACTTGAACACCTCTCGCACCTGTGCCGTACCGAGCTGCACTTCTTCGTACTCGGGCTTGAGCATTCCGCGCAGTGCCGACTCAACCTCTTCGATGGCCTGGTAGATGACGCTGTAGTAACGAACATCGACGCCCTCTTCCGAGGCCAGCTCCGCGACCTTGCCTTCGGGTCGCACGTTGAAGCCGATAATGATGGCCTTCGATGCACTCGCGAGAGTGACGTCGTTCTTGTTGATGGCACCAACACCGCGGTGGATGACCCGCAGTGACACACCGTCGCCCACCTCGATCTTCAGGAGCGCATCCTCAAGTGCCTCAACCGAACCGGACACGTCGCCCTTGATGATGAGCGTGAGCTCGCTGACATCGCCCTTCTCCAACGACTCCAGGAAGTCCTCGAGAGAACGCTTTACGCGATTCTTAGCCAGCATCGCATTGCGCTCGCGAGCCTGTCTCGTCTGAGCGATCTGTCTCGCAACCCTGTCCTCGGACACCACCATGAACGTGTCGCCCGCACCCGGTACCGAGGTCAGACCAAGCACCTGCACCGGGAAGGACGGCGTCGCTTGGTCGACAGGGTTGCCCTCGTCGTCAAGCAACGCACGCACACGGCCGAAGGCATCACCTGCGACGATGGAGTCGCCGGGGCGCAGAGTGCCTCGCTGGACCAGGACCGTGGCGACCGGACCACGGCCGCGGTCCAGGTGAGCCTCGATCGCCACACCTTGGGCATCCTGATGCGGGTTGGCGCGCAGGTCGAGAGCCGCATCCGCCGTGAGCAGCACTGCTTCCAGAAGAGTTTCCAGACCTGTGCCCGCCTTCGCCGACACGTCCACGAACATGGTGTCGCCACCGAACTCTTCGGCCACGAGTCCGTACTCGGTCAGCTGCGACCTGACCTTCATCGGATCCGCGCCCTCCTTGTCGACCTTGTTGACGGCCACCACGATCGGGACACCGGCAGCCTGCGCATGGTTGAGCGCCTCAATCGTCTGCGGCTTCACGCCATCGTCTGCTGCAACAACGAGGATGGAAATGTCCGTGACCTGAGCGCCACGTGCACGCATTGCCGTGAAGGCCTCGTGACCGGGCGTATCGATGAACGTGATCGGACGTTCACCGTCGGGCGTGTGCGCAACGACCTGATAGGCGCCAATGTGCTGCGTGATGCCGCCCGCCTCACCGCTGACGACGTTGGTCTTGCGGATGGCATCAAGAAGCCTTGTCTTGCCGTGGTCGACGTGACCCATGACGGTGACAACAGGAGGCCGGATCTCAAGGTCGACGTCCTCTCCCTCGTGTTCGCCGAACTCCAGATCGAAGGACTCCAGGAGCTCACGATCCTCGTCTTCGGGCGAAACCACCTGGACGTCGTAGTTGAGCTCACCACCGAGCAACCGCAGGGTGTCGTCATCGATCGACTGGGTTGCCGTGACCATCTCGCCCAGACCGATCAGCACCTTGACCAGATCAGCGGGCATGACGTCGATCTTGTCGGCGAAATCAGTGAGGCTCGAGCCGCGTGGGAGGCGAACAATTTCGCCACTTCCACGGCTGATGCGGACGCCATCCATGACAGGCGCCTGCATGTTGTCGAACTCTTGCCGCTTCGCTCGCTTGGACTTGCGTCCGCGGGACGGACGGCCACCCGGCCGACCGAATGCGCCGGCCGCCGAACCACGCCCACCCGGGCCGCCGCCGCGACCGGGGAATCCACCGGGACCACCAGGGCCGCCGGGACCACCCGGACCGCCACCGGGTCCACCGGGACCACCGGGACGACCGGGACCACCACCGGGACGACTGAACCCACCCGGACCACCGGGACCACCACCGGGACGACCCGCGCCACCGGGACCACCGGGTCCACCGGGACGACCGGGACCACCAGGACCGGCAGGACGCGCGGGGCGCGGAGGCATGGAACCGGGATTGGGGCGAGGCGCACCGGGCACCGCAGGACTTCCCATCCCCGTGCCGCTGCTGAACGGGTTGTTGCCCGGGCGAGGGGCGCGGCCCATGCCTGTTCCGGCACCGAACGGATTGTTGCCGGGACGAGGCCCGGCCGGCCGCGGACCCGCTGCCGGAGGCGCTGCCTGAGGCGCTGGGGCTTCAGGTGCTTCCTGCGCCGGTGGTACCGCCGGAGCTGCGGGCGCGTCAGGAGTGACGACTGCCGCGGGGCTCTTGACGTCCGGAACTGTTCCGGTGTCGGTGTCGGACACGGCTTTCGCACGTGCGGTTGAACGCTTGGGAGCCTCCGGCTCAGTTTTCATAGCAGGCTCAGCAGGACCGCCACCGGCAGAGTCATCTGACTCAACGGTGGCGGGCTTGGCAGCCGCCTTCTTTACTGTCTTTTTCGCCGGAGCTGCCGTGGCCGCTACCGGAGGCGGCATGGCCTCGCGAAGTTTGCGAATGACCGGCGGCTCAACGGTGGACGATGCAGAACGAACAAATTCGCCGAGATCAGCCAACTTGGCAAGGATGACTTTGCTCTCGACGCCGAACTCTTTGGCGAGTTCATAAACCCGAACCTTCGACACTTCTCTCCTGTCTTGGTCCGGGACACACCCGGACCGTCAGCGCTGGTAATGCACGTTCATGCTGATGCGCTCATGGGGTGTTCACCTGTAGATCACTCCCGGTCCGCACCGGCCGAAGCCGGTCCCGTCGACGTCGAGCGGTTGCCCGAGCCGTGTTCCTGCACGTACGTGACGCTGTCGCGCACCTGATCGATGTCCAATGGACCCTCGACCCTGAGCGCACGGGGAAACGCCCGGCGCTGGGCCGCACGTTCGAGGCATTGCAGATCGGGGTGCACATACGCCCCCCGACCCGGCATCCGTCGGTGCAGGTCGGCCACGAGGGCCACACCCACCACGACCACCCGAATCAGGTCACTCTGTGGTGCCCGCTGCCGGCAACCCACGCAGGTGCGCAGCGGCGAACTCCGGGAGTCTACCCCTCCCACGCAGCTCAGGCCGCCGCAGGTGGTGGCGAGTCTGGACCCCCCGGACCGCTGTCCGGCCGAATATCGATCCGCCAGCCGGTCATTCGGGCCGCGAGCCGGGCGTTTTGGCCCTCTCGACCGATCGCCAAGGACAGTTGGTAGTCCGGCACAAGCACGCGTGCGGCCCGAGCGACCGGATCCACGACCGTCACCGAGGTCACCCGGGCAGGCGACAAAGCATGGGCGATCATCTCGGCCGGATCCTCGGACCAATCAACGATGTCGATCTTCTCGCCGTTGAGCTCAGACATGATCTGCCGCACGCGCTGGCCCAGCGGGCCGATGCAGGCACCTTTGGCATTAACGCCGGGAACACTCGAATACACCGCGATCTTCGTGCGATGACCGGCTTCCCTGGCCATGCCCTTGATTTCGACCGTGCCATCGGCGATCTCAGGAACCTCGAGTGCGAACAAAGCCTTGACGAGGGTCGGATGCGATCTCGACACCGTCACCGACGGAGCCTTGAACCCCTTCTTCACGCCGGTCACGATGCACTTGAGTCGCGTGCCATGGACATATGACTCCCCCGGCACCTGCTCCTCGGGCGGCAGATTGGCTTCTACCTTTCCGATGTCGATTCGAATCATGCGCGGGTTGGAGGACTGTTGGACCGATCCCGACACCAGATCGCCTTCGCGCCCCGTGAACTCGCTCAATGTCACGTCGCCTTCGGCTTCGCGCAAACGCGATAGCAGGACCTGCCGAGCCGTGGTGGCAGCAATGCGCCCAAAGCCTGCCGGTGTGTCATCCCACTCGCGAGTGATTGCGCCATCGTCGTCGGTCTCCGCGGCCCACACGGTCACGTGGCCTGTCTTGCGGTCAAGTACCACTCGTGCCTTCGGGGTGCAGCCGTCGGTGTGGTGATAGGCGACAAGCAAGGCTTGTTCGATGGTCTCCACAACTACGTCCAGGGATAGATCCTTTTCGCGAACGAGAGCCTTGAGTGCACTGACATCAATATCCATGACTAGTCCTGCCCTTCATCACTGAACTTGGCGAACTCCACCTGGACAAGGCCGTGATCAAGATCAGCGAGCGCTATCGATCGCATGTCATCGCTGACCTGGAGCAGCAGGGTGTGTTCGGTAACCTCGACCACACGACCGGTGAGTGCCGCACCGTCGCGAAGGTGTACTTCGACCAGTCGCGTCACTGCACGACGCCAGTGACGCTCCTGCGTCAGAGGCCGCTCGACCCCCGGAGAGCTCACTTCGAGTACGAACGGACCCGGGAGAACTGAGGCAAGTGGCTCGACATCAAGCAGATTGGAGACTGTTCGACTTACGTCTGCCACGAGATCCAGATCAACGCCGCCGTCCCGGTCGACCACGACTCGCACCACATGTCGACGACCGGCCTTCTGCACTTCCACGGCTTCCAGGTCTACGCCCATAGCCGCTAACGGGGCCGTGAGCCCCGCAACCAGCGCGTCATTCATGACGGCCTCCGGATCCAGTTATGGCAGTGCAATTGTGACGTTCTCGTTGGTCGTCATCAGCGACCGAACTGCCTCAGGGTATCCACTCCGTGCCATCCTTTGCACCATGCAGAGCCAGTCCACCTCGGGTGTCGCTGCCACGCCTCCTTGGATGCCCCTTGCACTGACCCGCCGCGTGGCCTTGGCTCTGCCACTGGCGGCAGTAGCAGCCTGCTCGTCGCCCACTAGCTCCTCATCATCTTCACTCTCCCAAGCATCGTCAGCTTCCGCCGAGGACGAGGCTCGACTCATCGCGCAGTACGACTCCGCCATCGCCCTTTTTCCTCAACTGCAGGCACAGCTTGGTCCTATCCGCGACGAGCACCGAGCACACTTAGCCGCATTGGGGGGTGCGCACGAAACAGGGCAGGGTGCGGCTACCCCATCCACGACCTCGTCCACATCGCAGCAAGCCATTGCCGATTTGGCGAATGCAGAGAAGGCCGCGTCGGTTCAACGACTCAATGACTGCGTTGCAGCACCGGACGCGCAGGTTGCCCGGACATTGGCCCTCATCGCCGCATCTGAAGCGGGCCACGTCTCTGCATTGCTGGGCTCATGAATCAGGACGAGGCACAACGTGCCGTTGTGCAAGGTGAGGATGCGGCCGTCTACGCCTACTCCATCGCCGGTGCCAGGGTTCCGGCTCAACGGCGCGCCCTCGCAGGCCTGGAGGCACATCGGCAGGCGCGTGACGTAGCGGCCGCAACTCTCGCGGCACCGCCCCCGCCGGCTTCGTCCTACGCACTACCCATTCAGCCAGATTCGCCGAGCCGCGCCCGCGACCTCTTGGCATACGTGGAGAACGCGCTCGTGCCGGTGTATGCCGATCTCGCAGCGGCCACCACTGGCGATGATCGTCGTCGAGCGGTCATCGCCGCGCAAGTATGTGCAAGCCGCGCGGTGACGTGGGGCGCGGCCACACAGGCATTTCCTCAGGGGCAGAAGTCTTCGCAGAGGTAGTCCCTGGGGCCTAGAGGCGCACCTGATCCCATCCCAACCGCAGAATGAGCAGTCCCACGACGATCAAGAACACCACCCGCACGAATCCGCTACCCCGCGCGATCGCCATTCGAGCGCCAACGATGGCTCCGGTCACATTGAACAGGCCCATGATCAAACCGAGTAGCCACCACGGAGCTCCTGCGAGTCCAAACACCACTAGAGCGGCAATGTTTGTGGCCAGGTTGACGACCTTTGCCGTGGCCGAGGCGTTGAGGAACGAATAACCAAGCCCCGCAACAAGAACGATCAACAGGAATGATCCGGTGCCCGGGCCGATAACTCCGTCATAGAAGCCAATCGCTAAGCCGGCACAGGCGGCCACGATGTAGTGCCGACGCTGTCCCTCCCATCGCAATGCCTCGTTGCGGCCCAGAGACGGACGGAAAATCGTCCACACCCACACACAGATGAGCGCGACGATGATGACCGGGCGCAGGGCATGCGATGGAACTGCACTGGCGACGCAGGCTCCACCTGCCGCCCCCACCATCGCTGCGCTGGCCATCGGTAGCGCTGTGCGCAGATCAAGTCGAGTCGACCGCGCGTACGTTGCTGTCGCCGCACTGGTGCCAAGAAGACTCGACAGTTTGTTCGTCGCGATTGCTTGAACCGCAGGCGCCTGCGGCAAGGCGAGTAGCAGTGAGGGCAATTGCAGAAGCCCGCCTCCGCCCGTGACAGCGTCGACCCAGCCGGCCAAAAGCGCGGCGATACATAAGGTGGCGAGCACCGGCGCATCCGGTAGAGAAGCGAGCATGTCTAGGCGCCCTGCCAGCGCTCCACGATGCCCAAGACGTCAGCCAAGCTATAGGCAACTGCATCAGGTGCCGAGGCAGTTTCGATCGACTGCTCGGCAGGAATTTTCGAGTGAGGAATCCAGATCGCCCGCATACCAAGTTCCTTTGCCCCGTGCACGTCGTCCCACATGCGGTCCCCCACAAACACCGCTTCACCTGCGGTGACACCCAAGGCATCCAGAATTGCTTGGAATGCTTCGCGGTGCGGCTTGGCGACGGGAAGTTCGGAGCTGTACACAGCCGCATCGATATGACCATCTAGTCCATCGCGCGCAAACACTTCCTGGTGGTGAGCACGCGGCCACAGCGTGTTGCTCAGCACTCCCACGAGGATCCCTCGCTTTCGAAGTGCCGTCATCAGAGGCAGAGCTTCGGGATCGGCGTCTGTATGCGGCGCCCAGAAGTCCAAGTACGCGCCCAGTGCCCGCAGATGCCGAGCACTGGTGATGTCTATGCCCTCCTCGAGAAACAGCGAGTCCAGGGCCCCAGGTCCCTTAGCCCCACCGGTCTCGAGATGCTCATCCCATCGAGCGATTTCGGTCTGACACAGACGCCGGGCCAATGCCGCCGCATTGCGCGGGTCATAGGAGACGGCATACGCGTACCACTGCGAGACAAGGTCAACGTCATGCCAAGGAGTAAGCGTTCCGCCCCAGTCGAACACCACGGCCCTGATGGACATGCTCAGGTCCGCACCGCATTGACGAGTAGCGCCACAACATCAGCCGTGGCCACGTCCTCGCGCTCACCGGACCTGCGATCACGCACCTCGATGAAGCCCTCGGCCAGGCGCTTGCCGACGACGACGATGGTGGGGATGCCGAGGAGTTCAGAGTCATTGAACTTGACCCCGGGCGACACCCCTCGCCTATCGTCATAGAGCACTCGAACGCCAGCGGTCTGCAGTTGCTCGGCCAGTGCGTCAGCGGCGTCGAATTGCTCATCACCCTTGCCCGTGGCGATGAGGTGAACATCTGCCGGGGAGATTTCTCGCGGCCAGATGAGTCCCTTGTCGTCATGCGACTGCTCTGCAATGGCGGCTACCGCACGTGAGACGCCGATGCCGTAAGACCCCATCGTCACAGTGATGAGTTCCCCGTTCTCATCAAGCACCTTCAGGCCGAGAGCCTGGGCGTACTTGCGTCCAAGCTGAAAGATGTGCCCGATCTCGATGCCGCGTGCGATCGCCAGCATCGACCCGCATGACGGGCAGGTGTCACCTTCGAGCACCTCGGCTACCTCGATGGTTCCATCCGCATCGAAGTCGCGACCCATGGTGAGCTCAAAGACGTGCCGGCCCTTGTCGTTGGCCCCGGTGATCCAGCGGGTTCCGGATACCACGCGCGGGTCGACGAGGTAGCGAACTCCTCGTGCCTCACCCAACGCCTGCGGACCGATGTAGCCCTTGACGAGCGCGGAGTTCTTCGCGAAATCCGCCTCTTCGAATGGTCGCGCAACCGAAGGATGCAGAACGGCCTCAAGACGCTTCATGTCCACGTCGCGGTTCCCTGGCAGACCGACCGCCAACGCGGAGGTCGAACCATCAGGTGCGGTCACTAGAAACACAACGTTCTTCAGGGTGTCCGCTGCGGTCCATTCACGATCGTCGCGCGCAAGGTCGGGGCGGCCATTGGCCAACGCCACAAGCGACTCGATCGTCGGGGTGCCCGGAGTGTCCTCGACATGTGCTGCGGGAGCGTGCGATACATCCTGCGGTTCAGGAGCCGGTGTCACGACCGCCTCGACGTTAGCCGCGTAGGTGCACGTCGTGCAGCGTACAAACGTGTCCTCGCCGACAGGTGTGGGCGCCAGGAACTCCTCGCTCGCCGAACCACCCATGGCTCCCGACATCGCCGACACGATGACGAACTCAAGTCCCAGTCGAGTGAACGTGGAGATGTAGGCATCTCTATGTCGCTGGTAGGAGACAACAAGCCCGGCGTCGTCGACGTCAAAGGAGTACGAGTCCTTCATGACGAATTCACGCCCACGCAGAATGCCCGCGCGTGGTCGCGCCTCGTCGCGGAACTTCTCCTGAATCTGGTAAATCACGAGCGGAAGGTCTTTGTACGACGAGTACTCACCCTTGACCAACAGAGTGAACATCTCCTCGTGTGTGGGTCCCAGTAGGTAGTCGGCACCTTTGCGATCCTGCAGTCTGAACAAGGTGTCGCCGTATTCGGTCCACCGTTGCGTTTGTTCGAAGGGTTCGCGCGGCAGGAGTGCCGGAAAATGCACTTCCTGGAAGCCCGCAGCGTCCATTTCTTCGCGAACGACTCGCTCAACGTTGCGGTACACCAGATACCCGAGTGGCAGCCATGTGAACACTCCGGGCGCCACCCGTCGTACGTAGCCACCGCGCACCAGCAACCTGTGGCTTGGCACCTCGGCGTCAGCCGGGTCCTCGCGAAGGGTCCGAAGAAACAGGGACGACATGCGCATGATCACGCGTGAAGCCTATTGGTCATCCGTTGAACCTCAGGGACCCGCGGTACTGCAACAACAGTGCCACCGAGGCAGTCCAGCCGGTCTGGTGGCTTGCTCCCACTCCGTGACCATCATCCCCATCGAAGTACTCGTAGAACGGGATGAGATCTCGCCAGTGCGGGTCTGATTGAAAATAGTCGTTCGGGCCAAAAACGGGTCGGGTGCCGTCCTTGCCACGAACGAACAGGCTGCACAGTCGATCAGCGAGGTCATCTGCTACCTGAGCCAGCGTGAGGCGGTTCCCTGACCCAGCCGGATCCATCACGGTGTAGGTGTCGCCGAAGAACCGCGAGTACGTGTTCATCGATTGAATCAAAAGAAAGTTCATCGGAATCCACACCGGCCCGCGCCAGTTGGAGTTGCCGCCAAACATCCGATTGTGGGATTCGGCGGGCCAATAACTCACCGAGTACGTCTGCCCGTGCACGTCGTACCTGTAGGGACTGCCTTCGTGGTACTTCGAGAGTGATCGAATGCCGTGCGGAGACAGGAACTGATTCGGGTCCAGCATTCGAGACAGCACTGCAGTCAGTCGATCCTGACTCACCACTGCCGCCATGAAGTGCGATCCGTCGCCGCCTTTGAGTCGCAGCTCCACCGCGCCGGGTCGTTCCTCGTAGACCGCGTTGAGTCGGTCCAGCTGAGCGTCGAGTGCATGGATCTCGGGCATTGATGCCACCGGAACAGCCACACTCGCAAAGAGTGGCGTCAGCGACTGCATCGAGAAGACATCCAGAGACGTGGCGGTCCCATCGGGAAGTTCGATGACGTCGTGATAGAAGCCGGTCGCGTCATTCCAGAAGGACACCCGACCAGAGCCCTTCTCCAGAGCATTGGCAATGAGCCACTCGTCCCAGAGCCACCGACCGAACATTCGCTCGTATCCGTGTTCGACCTTGATGAGCTCGACTGTCATCTCGAGCATCTGCATGATGAGGGTGGCCATCCACGACGTGCCGTCGACCTGTGCCAAGGACCCACCGGTGGGAAGCGGCTCATCCCTATCGAAGAGCCCAACGTTGTCCATGCCTAGGAAGCCACCACCGAAGACGCCATTGCTCTCCACGTCTTTCTGATTGAGCCACCACATGACATCCAAGGTCACCGAGCGATAGGCAGCCGAAAGAAACTCATGGTCGGGTACTCCGGTGACGGCACGATCCAGTTGGAAAACCTGCCAGGCAGCCCAGGCGTGCAGAGGTGGGTTGGTATCGCCGAAGTTCCACTCGTATGCGGGGATTTGCCCATGCGGATGTTGATATAAGGAACCAAGTAAAAGCAGAACCTGCCGTTTGGCGAAGTCAGGATCGATGAGAGCCACCGTGACGCAGTGGAACGCCAAGTCCCACGCGGCATACCACGGGTACTCCCATGCATCGGGCATCAAGATGACGTCTTTGCTGACCACGTGCTGCCATTCACTGTTGCGGCCCGTCCATCGCTCACGTGGCGGAGGCGGTTGGGTTGGGTCTCCCTTGAGCCAGCGCCGGACGGAGTAGTGGTAGTACTGCTTGCACCACAGAAGTCCGGCCAGCGCCTGGCGTTGCACAAGTCGTTCGTCCGCAGTGAGATCAGGTCGCGCCACATGGCCGAAGAACTCGTCGGCCTCACCCCGACGCGCAGCGATGATCGCATCTGCATCATCAAAGGGCCGCGCAAGATCGGCGCAGGAGAATCGCCACGTGACCGTCATGGAAGCGCCAGGTGCCAGCGACGTCGCAACGTGGGCAGCCGCTTTGGTCCCCTGATGATCATTGACCGCATCGGTCGCGCCCTCGATCACCGCACGTCCAATTCCATCTTTGGCAAAGGGCGTCGCATTGGGTGACCCGAAAAGGAGCTCCGCATTGGTCTCGTTGTCGGTGAACATGACTGCTGGCTGCTCGGTCACGCTGCTTGTGAAGGCCACGTAACGATCGCCCAGCACCGGGTGACTCAGTGCCACACCGCCGTCACGACCGCGTTGAAGTGACGGCGGTTGCGTCCCGACATCCCATCGCCACGTATTGCGGAACCACACGTGCGGAAGCACATGGATATCAGCGTGCTCGGGCCCTCGGTTAGTAACGGTGATGCGACAGATCACGTCTTCTGGATCCGGCTTGGCATATTCGACTTCAACCTCGAAGTAGCGATTGGCCCGCCAGTCCAGCTCGAGTGCGTCAAATAGTTCGTACTCACCGACGTCCTGACCGCGAGCCGCATTGGTGGCCACTAGATCCTCGTATGGGAAGGCCGCCTGCGGATACTTGTAGGTCATGGATGCATAGGTGTGCGTAGGAAGGTTGTCGGTGTAGAACCAGTAGTCCTTGACATCCTCGCCATGATTGCCCTCGGCATTGGTCAGCCCGAATGGCCGCTCTTTGAGAATCGAGTCCTTACCATTCCAGAGCGCGAGGCTGAAGCACAGAATCTGCTGGTCATCGCACCAGCCGGCTAAGCCATCCTCATTCCACCGGTAGGCCCTGCTGCGCGCATGATTGAAGGGGAAGTAGTTCCAAGCATCCCCGTCGGCGCTGTAGTCCTCCCGCACGGTGCCCCAGGCGCGCTCACTTAGGTAGGTGCCCCATCGACGCCATGGCGCTGCACCGGTCCGCACTTCACTCAGGCGCTCGTGCTCGCTTGTGGTCATGACGTGTGAACCTACCGATCGTCATCACCGCACGTCTATCAGTTGTCGCGTTTTTGGCGCACTCGTTGCGCCAGGGAGCGTTGGCTTCAGAACAAGATGGTGGCGAATTCGCCATGTTCGCGAAACCCCACCGACACGTAGCACTTTCGTGCGGCCGTGTTGAAGTCGTTGACATACAGGCTCACCACTGGCGCCACATCCATCCTGGCCAGCCGGACAACGGCGGCCATACCTGCTGCCGACAGCCCCTGGCCACGATGTGCCGGGTCCACCCACACTCCTTGCACCTGGCAGGTGGTTGCACTCACAGCGCCGATCTCGGCCTTGAAGACCACCGTGGACCCAGAAATCCGTGAATAGGACCGTCCCGCCGACACAATCTCCGCGATGCGAGCGCGATAGCTCGACCCCATCCCGCCGATAACGGGCGACACACCCACCTCGCCCGTGAACATGTCCACGCATGCGGGTAACAGCGTGTCGAGGTCGGTCATTGGTGTGACATGAACGTCCCGGTCGGGCGCGAGAGATGAGTCGTGATCCATGACCATCACGAGCTGACGCGCTCGGATTTCGCGCGCAGGTCCCCAGGAGGGCTCGAGAAACCGCCACAGATCGAGCACATCCTCGGCATTTCCGACGATGGAGGAGCAACGCCGCCCGAGGCGACGGAGACGATCTGCGAATGCTGCCCGACTCGCCGGCGTTGTCTCGACCGGGACAAGATTGGCACCGACGTACATCGCTGATTCGAGGCCTGCGTCGGTGAAGTAGCCCAACAGGTCACCACCCAGATGCCACCGCTCGGTGCCCATCTCCAGTCGCGAGGCCACAAAACAGTGCGTAACAGGATCGCGCTTGACGAGCTGCCACAGTGCGGACAGGTCATCGGCGTGCAACTGTCTAACTCCGATGGACACGGCGTGAACCTAGCGAATGCGCTGGTGAGAATGACACGGGTGGGATAACCCCAGACATAACGCTGGGATCACCCCAGACACATGGCTGGGATCACCCCGCAGTGACCGTCGGCTCACCTTCGAGATCGGCCATCTCCTCGGCCAGCTTCATGGCTTCTTCGATCAGTGTTTCGACAATCTGAGACTCCGGCACCGTCTTGATGACTTCGCCCTTGACGAAAATCTGGCCTTTGCCATTGCCAGAGGCAACACCGAGGTCAGCCTCTCTGGCCTCGCCCGGGCCATTGACCACACAGCCCATGACGGCCACGCGCAGCGGAACTGTCAGCCCTTCGAGTCCGGCGGTCACCTGCTCTGCGAGCGTGTACACGTCCACCTGCGCGCGCCCGCACGATGGACACGACACGATTTCGAGGCCTCGCTGCCGCAGGTTAAGGGACTCCAGAATCGCCAATCCCACTTTGACCTCCTCGACCGGGGGAGCCGACAAGGACACTCGAATGGTGTCGCCGATACCACGCGAGAGAAGTCCGCCGAAGGCCACCGCCGACTTGATCGTGCCTTGGAAGGTCGGGCCCGCTTCGGTGACACCCAAGTGCAGCGGGTAATCACATTGCTCGGCCAGCAGCATGTACGCCTTCATCATGATGACTGGGTCATGGTGCTTGACGGAAATCTTGATATCGCGGAAGTCATGCTCTTCAAACAATGATGCTTCCCAGAGCGCAGACTCGACCAGCGCTTCCGGAGTCGCCTTGCCATACTTCTCGAGTAAGCGCTTGTCGAGTGATCCTGCATTGACGCCAATGCGAATCGGCGTGCCTGCATCCTTTGCCGCACGGGCGATCTCGCCCACCTTGTCATCGAACTGCTTGATGTTGCCCGGGTTGACGCGCACACCGGCACATCCGGCCTCAATTGCCGCGAAAACGTACTTGGGTTGGAAGTGGATGTCGGCAATGACGGGGATGCCACTTTTGCGGGCGATGATCGGCAGTGCGTCCGCATCGTCTTGACTGGGCACGGCCACGCGGACGACTTGGCATCCCGCAGCTGTCAGCTCCGCGATCTGCTGAAGGGTCGCGTTGACATCAGATGTCAGCGTGGTGCACATCGATTGCACACTGACCGGTGCGTCACCTCCGATGCGCACCGGATGGACGGGGTGCCGCAGAAGCAACTCGCGACTGACCCGACGAGGCGCGACGGTGGGCGGTGGTGCGGAGGGCATTCCAAGCATGGTCACAGCGTCATTGTCTCCTAGCCCAAAGAGATCGGCTTGACGAGGTCAGCCCAGATGACCACGACGCCCATCATGAGCAACACTCCCGCAACCACGTAGGCAACCGGGAGCAGCCGAGCCATGTCGACGGGGCCGGGGTCTGGGCGCCCGCGCCAGCGCGACACCCGGCGCCTGACACCCTCATAGAGCGCCCCGGCAATGTGCCCACCATCCAGCGGCAGGATCGGCAGGAGGTTGAACAAGAACAGGAACAGGTTCAAGGACGCGGCTAGCCCCAGGAAGGTCGCCACCTTCGCGACCAACGGCTGGTCAGTCGCGGCGATGTCTCCCCCGAGACGCGTCACGCCCACCACGCTGACGGGACTGTCCGCGGATCGTTGGCCCCCGCCGATGAGTGTCTGTGTCACGAGTTCGTACAAGCGAACGGGCAACGACACGAGTGCGACCACCGACTTGCTCGTCAGATCCCACATGTACGCGGGAACGGCAGAGAAGGGTTGACGCACCCATTCCACGGCGGGGACCAACCCGACATAGCCCGCGGTTACGACCTGTCCCGTGGGCGTGCCTTGATCGTCATACGCAGGTCGCGTGGCCGTAGCGATGGTGATGGGGAGGCCCACCACCTGCCCGTCACGCTGCACTGTGATGGTCGTGGTCGCACCCGGATGCGCGCGGATCCATTCGGTGGCTGCCGTCCAGTCGCTCACGTCGACACCGCCGATGGACACGACCGTGTCGTCGACTTTGATGCCCGCTAAGACGGCGGGGGCCACAGAGCTACCCGTAGGGCACTGTCCGCTGGGCAACGCCGCTCCCGTGGGAGAAGCACTGGTGGGAACACACGTGCCGATGGCCTCAATCGATGTACCGGCCTGTGGAATGCCGATACCTACGAGCACCGCGGTGAACAACACGATTGCCAGCAGGAGATTCATGGTCGGGCCACCAAGCATGATCACCACGCGCTTGCGCACCGGCAGTCGGTAGAACACTCGGTTCTCGTCTCCGGGACCAATCTCGTCGCTGGACTGACGGCGAGCATCGTTGATCATCGTGGCGAAGCGACCCGTGCTCATGCTTCGTGAACTGCCATCGGGGGCCGGTGGCACCATGCCGATCATCCGGATGTAGCCCCCCAGCGGGAAAGCCTTGAGCCCGTATCGAGTCTCGCCGCGCTGCTGCGACCAGATGGTGGGGCCGAATCCGATCATGTACTCGGTGACCTTGACCCCGAACCTCTTGGCCGGCAGCAGGTGGCCCACTTCATGGAGTGCTATCGATGCGCCGATGAGGATGGCGAACAGCACAATGCCGACAACCTCAAGCATTCGCGCCTCCCTCAATGATGTCCGCGGCCCTCCGGCGAGCCCAGGCATCCGCCGCTAGGACGTCGGCCACCGTTCGTGCGTTCCCCCATGATGCTCCGGACTCTGGCGAATCCCCGGCAAGGTGCTCGTTGAGAATCCGCACGATGATGTCGACAATGCCCAGAAACGGAAGCCTTCCTTCAAGAAACGCCGCCACACACACCTCATCAGCGCCGTTATAGACCGCCGGAGCAGTACCTGCGGCCGCGCCAGCCCGTCGCGCCGTACGTACCGCCGGGAAGGCCTCCTCGTCTAAAGGAAAGAACTCCCACGTGGACGCTTGAGTCCAGTCGCATGCGGGCGCTGCGTCTGCGATGCGATCCGGATGCGACATCGCCCACGCGATGGGGATGCGCATGTCCGGCGGGCTGGCCTGCGCAAGTGTCGAGCCATCATGGAATTCGACCATGGAGTGCACGATCGACTGAGGATGGACAACCACCTCGATTCTGTCCATCTCGATGCCGAAGAGCAGGTGCGCCTCGATGACTTCCAAGCCCTTGTTGACCATCGTCGCGGAATTGATGGTGACCAACGGACCCATCGACCACGTGGGATGAGCGAGCGCTTCGTCGGGGCGAACCATGCCGAGATCGACCCGCGAGCGCCCCCGGAACGGGCCACCGCTTGCTGTCAGGACCAATCTTCGGACATCGTCAATGCGACCTGAGAGCAGACACTGAGCGAGGGCGGAATGCTCAGAGTCCACGGGAATGATTTGCCCGGGCGCTGCAGCCGCCTGCACGAGAGGCCCACCGATGATGAGCGACTCTTTGTTGGCCAAGGCCAGTTGATGACCTGCTGCCAGCGCAGAGAGCGTTGGCTCCAGGCCCGCGGCTCCGGACAGTGCATTGATCACAACATCGGTGTCGGCTCGCGCAATCTCAGCGCTTGCGTCTAACCCCTCAACGACCTGAACACCTGGCAGCGACGAACGCACGGACTCTGCGGCCTCAGGATCGGCGACGCCCACCACGCGAACCCCGAACGACCGGGCCTGTTCGACGAGAAGCTCGATGTTCTTGCCACTTGCCGAAAGTGCCGCGACTGAGAACCGGTGCGGGTTTCGCCGCACGAGATCAAGCGCCTGGGTTCCAATCGATCCGGTGCTTCCCAGGATCGAGATGCGTCGAGGAGCGATAACTAGTCCTCGGTACCGGCCGGCTTGCCCTCAGCGGGGCCAAAGCCCCCCTGGGTCAACAGGTGACGGATGTCCATGACCTCTTGCGTGCCCAAATCCTTGTGGTGGTGCACGTCGAATACCTCAGCCTGCCCGCCGATGTCGATGCGCGTCCGACCGTCGTGCTTCTCCTCGACCGAGCCCACAGCGGACACCAGGCTCAATACATCGACCCACCGAATGTTGTGGCTCATGGGATGGGCGAAGAGTGCGGTGAGGGTGTCGCGGTGGTGGTTGTTCAGATCCATGTCACTCATCCGTCATCGACTCCATCACCCAGGCTGGAAACCTGACATCCGTGGGATTCACGGACATGGCTCCCCAGCGCCTACGATTAGCCTAACGGCGCGAGAGGTACTCGCGCTCGTCGCACTAAGGGGAGGCTCCATGACCGCCACGACCGACCGCCTTGACACTGCCGCAGAAGTCAATGGAATCCCTCAGGTGCGGCACCTCAACACGGCTGTTCCCGGCCCGGTGTCGCAGAGTCTCCAGATGCGCAAGCTCGCCGCGGTAGCCAACGGAATCGGTACCACGCTGCCGGTCTTCATCGAGCGTGCCGGTGGCGGCATCGTCCTCGACGTCGACGGCAACTCGCTCATCGATCTCGGCTCGGGCATTGCCGTTACCACCGTCGGGAACGCCAACCCTGAGGTCGCTGCCGCCGTGCAGAAGCAGGCTGCGGCCTTCACTCACACCTGCTTTACCGTGACCCCCTACCTCGGCTATGTCGAGGTCTGCGAAGAGCTGAACCGACTGACCCCAGGCACCCATGAGAAGCGCAGCGCACTGTTCAACTCCGGTGCCGAGGCCGTTGAGAACGCCATCAAGGTCGCTCGCTCATTCACGCGTCGCAACGCCGTTGTGGTCCTCGAGCATGCCTACCACGGACGAACAAACCTCACCATGGGCATGACTGCCAAAAACATGCCGTACAAGAACTCCTTTGGTCCGTTCGCCCCGGAGATCTATCGCGTTCCCATGTCTTACCCCTACCGCGACGGTGGTGCCACCGGCGCGGAGATTGCGGAGATCGCGACGACACGAATTGAGAAGGAGATCGGCGCTGACAACGTGGCTGCGTTGATCATCGAACCGATTCAAGGCGAGGGAGGCTTCATCGTTCCGGCCCCCGGTTACGTGGCCGCGATGGCTGCATTCGCCCAGAAGAACGGCATCGTTTTTGTCGCTGACGAAATTCAGTCGGGTTTCTGCCGCACCGGTCAGTGGTTTGCCATGGAGCACGAGGGCGTCATTCCCGATCTCGTCACCACAGCCAAGGGCATCGCCGGCGGAATGCCGCTCTCCGGGGTCACCGGTCGAGCCGACATCATGGATGCCGCTCACGCTGGCGGCCTCGGCGGCACGTACAGCGGCAGCCCAGTGTCGTGCGCAGCCGCTCTGGCCGCAATGCGGTGGATGACCGACAACGACGCCAACGGCAAGGCCAAGGCAATTGAGACGATCATGTACGAGCGCCTCGGCGCCATGAAGGAACGCTTCCCCGCGATCGGCGATCTTCGTGGCCGCGGCGCAATGATTGCCATCGAACTCGTGAAGCCTGGCACGTTGCAGCCCGACTCAGACCGCACGAACGCATTGGCCAAGCACTGTCACACCAATGGGGTTCTGGTCCTGACCGCAGGGACCTACGGCAACGTGCTGCGTTTCCTGCCCCCGTTGACGATGCCCGCGCACCTGCTCAACGAAGCACTCTCGATCATCGAGCAGGGCCTCGAGCACTAATCCACAGGCGCGAGAAGGGGACTGGCGCTCGCCGCCCGTCCCCTTCTACTTTTCCGACCATGCTGATTCACCACTACTGGACGTGGGACGACGGTGTACGGGCGCCCACGCGCGTGCTCGCGGAGTCACGATTCACACGTGACCGTGCTCTGCCGGCACTTGTCGTCAGGTCCGTACCCGCGGTGCCGGGCGAAGAAGTTCGACTGGAGTTTCGCACAGCCGATGGATGGGAACTCGAGTCATCGGCTCGCACCAACGCCTCGGGTGTCGCTCAGCTTCGACCCTACCCGCGATGTGAGGCCGACAGGTGGTGCACTGGACCACTCGATTACCGGATCGTCGCGGGCGCCGAGACAGCCGAGCTCACCATCACGTATCTACCCCGAGCGGCGCCGTCAGCGCTGTAGGGCTTTGCGCTTGCGGTAGTTGACCCCCTGGCTGATGAGTACGACCGCCAGCGCGATGAAGAACACCACGGATGCGAGTGCATTGACCTGGACCGGAATCCCTCGCTGCGCTGCACCCCAGATATAGATGGGAAAGGTCACCAAGGTCCCAGCATTGAAGTAACTGATGATGAAGTCATCGAATGACAACGAGAAGCCCAGCAAGGCTGCGCCGACAATCCCGGGCAGGACCAGCGGGAAGGTGACGTACCGAAAAGTCGCACGCGGATCGGCATAGAGGTCGCGCGCTGCCTCTTCCAGTCGAGGATCCATGCCCTGCAGGCGCGCTTTCACGGATACCACCACGAACGAGATGATGAACATGATGTGCGCGATGGCGACCGTACCCGCGCCCAGCGGGAAGCGCAGGTTCAGGAACAGCGCAAGCAGACTGGCACCCATGACCACCTCGGGTGTGGTCATGGGCAGGAAGATCAGTAGGTTCGTGGACCCTCGGCCACGGAACCGGTAACGCACCAGAGCGAACGCGATCAGGGTTCCGAGAATGGTTGCTATCAGTGTGGAGATGATTCCGATCTCGATGCTCGTGACGAACGACGCACATACTCCGGGAACGCCGCAAATGTTTTCCCATGCTTGTAACGAGAACTGATTCCACGTCAGGTTGTAGCGACTGCCCGGATTATTGAAGCTGAATGCCACTACGACCGCGATCGGAATAAATAGATAGACCAACACAGCAATGCCTATGACCGGAATGACCGCGCGACCCCACCGACGCCTCATACAAGGTCCTCAGTTCCCGCACGCCTGATGTAGCCGAAGACCAGTAGCAGGATTATCGCCATCAAAGCAAAGGACAATGCACTAGCTGTCGGGTAATTGCGAAACTGGATGAAGTTCGCCTGAATGACGTTGCCGATCATGCGATCGTTAGGTGATCCAAGAAGCTGCGCATTGATGTAGTCACCGGATGCAGGAATGAACGTGAGCAAAGTTCCGGCGACAACTCCTGGCAATGACAGTGGCCAGGTGACCTTGCGAAAAGCGGTGATAGGCGAGGCATACAGATCTCCCGCCGCCTCCACCAGCCGCGGATCAATCTTGTCGATCGCTGCGAACAGCGGCAGCAGCATGAAGGGTAAGAAGTTGTACGTCAGGCCAGCAATGACCGCAATCGACGTGTTGAGGATGCGACCCTCCGGCAGGAGGTGCAGAGCGTTAAGCGTGCTCGTGACCGGGCCCTCGTCAGCAAGAATGGTTTTCCAGGCATACGTGCGCAGTAGAAATGATGCGAACGATGGCGCGATGACCAGCACGAGAAGCAAAGGCTTCCATCGCCCTCCTCGAAACGCGATGAAGTACGCGAGCGGATAGGCCAAGACGAGTGCAAGCACAGTTGCAATCCCTGAGAACACAAAAGACCGCACAAGTTGAGGCCAGTACTCGGCCAACGCCGAGGGATAGTTGCCCAGAGCAAAACCAGGCATGTATTGGCCTGGCTTGCCCGGCACCGGCACCTGAAGGCTGGTGAGAAACAACGTGACGAAGGGGATGGCGAAGAAGACGGCCAGCCAGAGCAGACCAGGTCCCATGAGGAAATACGCCGTTCGGGCACGCCGCTGCGCTGTTGCCGCTGGCGCCGCATTCCCCGTCGTGGGGACAACCGCAACCACGTCAGCCCTCGCGCGAAAGATCGAGATTAACCTCGTTGACATGCGCCGCACCATGGCTGGTGCCCGCGTGAAGCCCCTGACTTCCGTCAAGCCCGAACGTGTGCTCTGGAGCCCAGTGGAGAATGACGTCATCGCCCACGGAACAGCGATCACCAACCTTGATGTTCTGCTCGAAGCAGATGAGTTCCTGTCCCCACGAGGCGCGCACCACATACTGCGTGGACACCCCCGCGTAGGAGACGTCGGTGACCTTGCCGCGCACGCGCACGACATGGTCCGGCACATGCGCACCCGCAACGTCATCGACAACCGTGATCTTCTCGGGGCGAACACCCACGATGATGCTGTCGCCTGAGGTTGCACTTCTCATGCGAGGGATGTCGAAGGTGTGTCCTTGAGCCGATACCGATATGAAGTTCGCGGACTCCCCTGCCTTGGCGCCCAGGATGAGATTTGCTTGGCCGAGGAAGTTCGCGACGAAGACCGTTTTGGGTGTCTCGTATATATCGGCGGGGTGCCCGAGCTGCTCGATCCGTCCATCGTTCATGACCGCGACAGTGTCGGCCATCGTCATGGCCTCTTCCTGATCATGCGTGACATGTACGAACGTGGTTCCGACATCGTGCTGGATTCTTTTGAGCTCGATCTGCATCTGTCGTCGCAGCTTGAGATCAAGAGCGCCCAGTGGCTCATCGAGGAGGAGCACATCGGGCTCGTTGATCAACGCGCGAGCCAAGGCCACGCGCTGCTGCTGACCGCCGGACAGTTGACTGGGCTTGCGTCGCGCCAACGGGGCAAGCTCAACGAGCTCGAGCATGGCCTCAACGGGCGCCGTGACATCTTTGACCTTGCGACGCCGCAGCCCGAAAGCGATGTTTTCGAAGATGTCGAGATGCGGAAAGAGGGCGTACGACTGGAAGACGGTGTTGACCGGACGCTCAAATGCTCGCAGCGAGGTCACATCGCGTGGACCAATGTGAATAGTGCCGCCGGAGGGGTCCTCCAACCCGGCGATCATGCGCAAGGTGGTTGTCTTGCCACACCCCGAGGCACCTAGGAGTGCGAAGAAGGAGCCCGCTGGAATCGTGAGATCGAGATGATCGACCGCGACCACATCACCAAATTGCTTAGTCAGCCCACGCAGATGCAGGTCTTCTACGTCGCGACGCGCCATTTTTTACTCCGCCTAGTTGCCGATAGCGGTTTGGAAGTCCTTCTCGTACTGCAACTGCTGTTCAGGCGTGAGTTGCATGAAGATGAAGGCCTTGGCAAGCGTGTCTGCATTGGGGAAGATCCACGGATTATCAACCAGCGTAGGGTCGATTGACTTCATCGCGTCCTGAGCTCCCTCGACAGGGCACACGTACTGAACATAAGCCGCAACCTTGGCTGCCACGACAGGGTCGTAGTAGTAGTTCATCACCGCTTCGGCATTTTTCTTGTGGGCCGCCAGCGCTGGAACAAGCATGTTGTCGGTCCAGAGATTGCCGCCGCTTTCCGGCAGCGCGATTCCATATGCATCACCAAGTTGGATGATGTCGCCCGACCACCCGATGACCGCAATAACGTCGCCGGACTTCAACGCTGCGAGGTAGTCGTTGCCAGTCACCTGCCGGATCTGCCCGCTGTCGATTTGCTTGGTCAGTAGCGCAATCGCGTTTCCCCACTGATCCGGCGTGAAGTTGGTGGGGTCGGCACCCTGGTAAGCCAACAGGATCCCCATGGTGTCGCGCATTTCTGACAGAACCGACACTCGGCCTTTCAGTTTGGGGTCGAACAACTGGTCCAGAGAGTTGAGAGAGTCGATTCCCAGCGTCGACTTGAGCTGGGCCTTATTCCATCCCAACAATCCGAAACCGGACTGCCACGGCAGCGTGTACTGGCGCCCGGGATCAAACCCGGGATCCTGCAGTTTGGGGATGACATTGCCCGAGTTGGGCATCGAGGCCTTGTCGAGTTTCTGGGCGTAACCGTTCTGGACCCAGAGGCCGGCCATCCAGTCGGTCAGCACGACGATGTCACGTCCGATGTCTTGACCCTGTTCCAACTGCGTGCGGACCTTCGCGAAGAACTCGTTGTTGTCGTTGACATCCTCGGTGTAGTTGACCGTTATCCCGGTCTGCTTCGTAAAGGCCTCAAGGGTGGGTCGCTGACCGGTCGCTTCGTCGATGTCGAGGTAGCTCGGCCACGTGGACCAGTTCGCCACCTTGTCCGTTGCGGACTGGTCGGTAGCCGATGCTGCCGAGGGTGTGCCACTGGCCGAGGCTGCGTCGCCACCACCTGCGCCACACGCTGCAGCCGCGAGTGCAGCACCACCTACACCCGCAACCTGCAAGAGGCGGCGGCGTGAAACCGAACCGACGAGGCTGTTGGCAAGATCCGCCGACGAGGACACGTGATCGCTTGGGCGATTGATAGTCATGAGCGGCTCCGAATCACGAGAGGGCAACCGAAGTCAATCACGGGAGTTCAGGACGTAGTCCTGCGCCACGAAAAAGAACTCGCGGCAGGTCACACGCCACGAAGAGTGGGGCCTGCCTGTGCTGCGGCCGCCAGCGCAGAAATGACGTGTGCCAGTTGTTCGAGGTCATGTTCGTCCATGACTCCCGTGGTGACCCGAATATGGCTTCCTTGCGAACCGGGAAGCATGAAAGGTGCACCCGGAGACACGCGGATGCCCCGGGCCGCCAACGACAGCAGCGCGGCCCGCTCATCGACCACCGTCACCCAGGCATTGATTCCATCCCCTGGACTTGATGTCACGCCGTAGGACGCCAGCCCGGCTCGAACCGCAAGGCTACGAGTGGCGTAGGCCGATCGAGCGCGCGTGACAGCCGCGATGGCCGCCGGGTCCGTGAGCAGCTCGACGAGAGCAGCCTGGAGGAGTCGGCTCGTCCAGCCCGGGCCGAGCATGCGCCGGGCCATGACGGGGTCGAGAACCTCGGCCGACCCGCCTACCGCGGCGATGCGAAGGTCAGGGCCGTGTGACTTCGAGTAGCTGCGGATGTGCACCACGCGTTCGGGCAGGTAGTGGCCAAGGCTGACATCCGGTCCGGTCGCAATGTCTCCGCAGTGGTCATCCTCCACGATCACGCACCGGGTGCCTTCGAGAAGTTGAGCCAGGTCAGCGCATCGCGCAGCACTCATGCTCACTCCGGTCGGGTTCTGCGCCCGCGGCTGGACGAAGACGGCCACCGGATTGGTCAGGAGACCCTGTGCCAGCGACTGCGCCGTCATGCCCTCGTCGTCCATCTCGACCGGGATGATCTCCGCCCCTGTCCGTTCGAGGAGGTCGATCAGCGGCGGGAACCCGGGATTTTCCATCAGCACGTGATCTCCCAGCCGGACCACCTGGTCCACGATCCGGGACAACGCATCCAGAGCCCCATCCACGACCGTGAGGCGGGCCGGCGGGAAGGGCCAGGTAGCCATCACGAGGTCATGCAGTTCTGGCAGTACAGGTTCGTCGAGGTAGCTGGTCGTGAGGGCGCCCCCCCGGGCAATAACCCGCTCCAAGGCATCACGCAAGGCCGGGAGCAGCGCCGGGTCGGGGGTCCCCGTGGACAAATTGAGCCCCTCGGCTAGCGGGTCGCCGCCAATTCCTAGGTAGCGAGCTGGCCGGGAGGGTTCCTGGGTGCTCAGGACGAACGTGCCGGCTCGACCACGGGCCTGAATGGCGCCGACCGCCGCCAAGGCCTGCCAGGCCTCACTCACGGTCGCCGGGCTCACCCCGAGCTCGCGAGCCAGGTCACGTACCGTCGGGAGGCGGTCACCTGCCTCAAGACGCCCCGCCCGAATGAGGCGATGCACCGCGGATGCGATACCCCGCGGGGAGCGATCCTGGACCGCAGCGGCGACGACCTCGGCCATGTGAGTGGGAACCACGTCCAGAAACACGGTCCACTCCTCACGCTTGGTTCGGACACACAGGCCGTACAGGGTCAAGAATGCGCCACAAGTGTCACGACTCGGTCTACTTTTCGAAAAACGGATGTAACACATCCATGGTTGTTTAGATTGTGGAATAACACAATGCTCAGAGTCCCTGGAGCCGACACCCGCCTTCGCGGGTATGAAGGAGGAGCGATGACCACCGTCCGCGCCGCGATCGTCCAAACCGAATGGACTGGCGACAAAGAGTCGATGATCGTCAAGCACGAGGAATACGCCCGCGCAGCAGCGGCGCAGGGGACTCAGATCATCTGCTTCCAAGAACTTTTCTACGGCCCCTACTTCTGCCAGGTGCAAGACAAGGCCTACTACGAGTACGCCGAGTCCATTCCGGGCCCGACCACGGAGCGTTTCCAGAAACTGGCCAAAGAACTCAACATGGTCATGGTGTTGCCCATGTACGAGGAAGAGCAGCCCGGGATCTTGTACAACACTGCGGCTGTCGTCGACGCGGACGGCACCTATCTGGGTAAGTACCGCAAGCAGCACATCCCCCACGTGGGTGGGTTCTGGGAGAAGTTCTACTTCCGTCCCGGCAACGGCGGCTACCCCGTCTTCCAAACTGCCGTGGGGAAGATCGGGGTGTACATCTGCTACGACCGCCACTTCCCCGAAGGGTGGCGCGCCCTTGGACTCAACGGAGCTCAGATCGTGTTCAACCCGTCGGCCACGTCACGTGGACTGTCTCAGTACTTGTGGAGCATCGAACAGCCCGCGGCCGCGGTTGCCAATGAGTACTACGTCGCAGCCATTAATCGCGTGGGAATCGAGCCACTCGGCGATGACGACTTCTATGGCCAGTCCTACTTCGTAGATCCCGAGGGGAGCTACGTCGGCGACAAGGGCGACCCCTACAAGGCCGAACTCATCGTTCGCGATCTGGACTTGGAACTCGTCACCGAGGTCCGCAATCGCTGGCAGTTCTACCGGGATCGCCGCCCGGACGCCTACGGTGACCTCGTCCGACCATAACCACCTTCGATTGTTCAGGGAGCGATCATGACGATCCTTATCAAGAACGGCACTGTGGTCAGCGCCGAGGGCTCGACGCAGGCGGACGTCCTGATCGATGGCGAACGTATTGCCGCGGTGCTTGCACCGGGCGACACGTCGTTGAGTGCAAGCCTTGCGACATCCGTTGACAAGGTCATCGATGCCACTGGCAAGTACGTGGTACCCGGCGGCATCGACGGCCACACACACATGGAAATGCCCTTTGGAGGGACCGTCGCCTCCGACTCCTTCGAGACGGGCACGCGCGCCGCAGCGTGGGGTGGAACCACCACCATCATTGACTTCGCGGTCCAAAAGCAGGGCGAAAGAGTTCAAGACTGCCTTGCGGCGTGGCACGAGAAGGCGGGCGGTAACACCTTCATCGATTACGGATTTCATCAGGTCGTCGGCGGCGTGGACAACGAATCACTCAAAGCCATGGACGAGCTCATTGGCGAGGGCGTCACGACGTTCAAGTTGTTCATGGCGTACCCGGGCGTTTTCCTGAGCTCTGACGGTCAGATTCTGCAGGCCATGCAGCAGGCCGCAGGCAACGGGTCCATGATCATGATGCACGCCGAGAATGGCAGTGCGATCGATGTGCTCATCGCGCAGGCTTTGGCCGAAGGCAAGACCGATCCCAAGTACCACTCGCTGACTCGACCCTGGGAGACCGAGGCCGAGGCCACCAATCGGGCGATCATGCTCGCGAGTTTGACCGGCGCGCCGCTCTACATCGTGCACATGTCGGCCAAGCAAGCGGTCAACGTTCTTCAGGCAGCACGCGATACCGGCGGCAACTTCTTCGGGGAGACATGCCCCCAGTACCTGTACCTGTCCCTCGAAGACCAGCTATCCCAGCCAGGATTCGAAGGCGCCAAGTGGGTGTGCTCCACTCCTCTTCGCTCCAAGGCCGAGGAGCACCAGAAAGAGTTGTGGCGCTACCTGCGCACCAATGACCTCTCGGTGATCAGCACCGATCACTGCCCGTTCTGCTTCAAGGAGCAGAAGGAAATGGGCGTGGGTAACTTCGCGAAGATTCCCAACGGCATCGGCAGTGTCGAGCACCGCATGGACCTTATTTTCCAGGGCGTCGTTGACGGCGAGATCTCGCTGCAGCGATGGGTCGAGCTGTGCTCCACCACTCCCGCGCGCATGTTCGGGCTCTACGGCCGCAAGGGGGCTATCGCTCCCGGGTTCGACGCCGATGTCGTGGTGTACGACCCGGCCGGGCGCACAGAGATCGGGTTCCACAAGACTCACCACATGAATATGGATCACTCCGCATGGGAGGGATTCGTGATCGATGGTCACGTCGACGTCACCATCTCGCGGGGCGAAGTTCTCGTCGAGAACGGCGAGTTCCACGGCCGCAAGGGTCACGGCCAATTCCTGCGTCGCGGCCTATCGCAGTACCTGATCTAACGCACCACCCGGAGCCGCTACAAGCAGCTTCGGTTCACGCAGATGTCCCGATCGGACGTCTGCCCCGACGAGTTATGGAGAGGCAATATGCGCAGCATCGACCACTGGATCAACGGACGAACCGTTCCCTCGACGTCCGGACGCACCGGACCTGTCTTCAACCCCGCAACGGGCGAGCAGCAGGCATCGGTGGGTCTGGCCTCCATCAGTGAGGTGGACGACGCCATCGCGGCGGCAAAGGCTGCCTTCCCTGCCTGGCGTGCAGCCTCTCTCTCCAAGCGCGCAGACATCATGTTCACCTTCCGGCAGCTCGTGGTCGCCAATCGCGATGAATTCGCCCAGATCGTCAGCAGTGAACACGGCAAGGTCCCCAGCGACGCTGCCGGCGAGCTGGCCCGCGGCATCGAGAACATCGAGTTCGCGTGTGGCATCCCCGCGATGCTCAAGGGCGGCTACTCCGAGGGCGTCTCCGGCGGTGTTGACGTCTATTCCATCAAGCAGCCTCTGGGCGTTGTCGCGGGCATCACGCCGTTCAACTTTCCAGCCATGGTGCCTATGTGGATGTTCGCCAACGCCATCGCCGTTGGCAACACGTTCGTCCTCAAGCCCAGCGAGAAGGATCCGTCGTCGGCCCTGTTCATCGCCGAGCTACTGAAGAAGGCCGGCCTCCCCGATGGCGTCTTCAATGTCGTGCACGGTGACAAGGTGGCTGTCGACCGCATCCTTGATCATCCTGATATCGAAGCCGTGAGCTTTGTCGGGTCCACACCGATTGCGTCCTACATCTACTCCACGGGTACCGCGAACGGCAAGCGCGTACAGGCACTGGGTGGCGCCAAGAACCACATGGTCGTGCTACCCGACGCCGACATCAATATGGCTGCCGATGCTGCTGTCAGTGCGGCGTACGGCTCAGCCGGCGAACGCTGCATGGCGATCTCCGTGGTCGTCGCCGTTGGCGGAGTGGGCGACAAGCTGATCGACGCCATCAAGGACCGACTGCCCAAGCTCAAGGTCGGACCGGGCACCGATCCCACCGCAGAGATGGGTCCACTCATCACTCGCGAGCATCGTGACAAAGTCGCCTCGTACCTTGAAAGTGCTCCCGGCGAAGGCGCAACCGTTGTTGTCGATGGCCGTCACGCCGATCTGCCCAAGGAGGGTTTCTTCCTTGGCGTCTCGTTGATCGACAACGTCAAGCCAGGCATGGGCTCGTACGACGACGAAATCTTCGGCCCCGTCCTCTCGGTCGTACGCGTAGACACCTACGAGGAAGCTGTCGATCTGATCAACCGCCACCAGTACGGAAACGGCACGGCAATCTTCACCCGCGACGGCGGCGCCGCGCGTCGGTTCCAGTACGAGATAAAGGTCGGCATGGTCGGGATCAACGTGCCGATTCCGGTACCCGTCGCGTACTACAGCTTCGGTGGCTGGAAGGCCTCGATCTTCGGAGACAGCAACATCTACGGCCCCGCAGGAGTCGAGTTTTACACCCGCACGAAGACCATCACGTCCCGCTGGCCAGACCCGTCGACATCGTCGGTGGATCTTGGCTTCCCACGCACCCGCTGACCGGAGGAACACATGGAGCTCGGCGTCGTTCTACAGACAACTCCCCCAGCCGCACGGGTCATTGACCTGGCCAAGCGAGCGGAGATGTATGGCTTCACCTATGTCTGGACATTCGACTCTCACATCCTGTGGGAGGAGCCCTATGTGATCTACAGCAAGATTTTGGACGAGACCCGCAAGGTCATTGTGGGGCCGATGGTGACCAACCCCGCCACGCGCGACATCACCGTGACGGCCTCGGTCTTTGCCACACTCAATGAGATGTACGGCAATCGCACCGTGATCGGAATCGGACGCGGCGACTCTGCCGTTCGGGTGACCAACGGCAAGCCCACGACCGTGGCAGAACTTCGACAGGCGGTCATCGACCTCAAGGGCCTGGTCAACGGCGAAGCGGTTGAGTACAAGGGCAACTCGCTGCGTCTCCCGTGGGCCGGGGACAGCCGGGCCGAGGTGTGGGTTGCGGCCTACGGTCCCAAGGTTCTCGCCCTCACCGGCGAAGTGGGCGATGGATTCATCCTTCAGCTCGCCGATACCTCCATCGCCGCGTGGACGATCCAGGCGGTGCGCGATGCAGCGGCGGCCGCCGGACGCAATCCCGACGACGTGTACATCTGTGTGGCGGCTCCCGCGTACATCACCGATGGATCTCCCGAGCAGCACGCGCACGCCCGAGACCAGCTGCGCTGGTTCGGCGGAATGGTGGGCAACCACGTCGCCGACATCGTGGAGCGCTACGGGGATTCCGGGGCTGCGGTGCCTCAGGCACTCACGGACTACATCAAGGACCGTCAGGGCTACGACTACAACGAGCACGGCCGGGCGGGCAACTCGCACACCACGTTCGTACCCGACGAAATCATTGATCGCTTCTGCATCATTGGTCCGCCTGACGAGCACATCCGACGTCTGGAGGAGCTCAGGGCCCTCGGGGTCGATCAATTCTCCGTCTACCTGCAACACGACGACAAAGACCGGACAATGGCCGCGTACGGCGAGAAGGTCATTCCTGGCATCGCCGACACCCTGCGCGCCACGAGCTAGCCCGACCGACCACTGACCGACCACTGACCGACCACT
>Ga0114959_10000345_pt1 | contig 43434 bp, 43 predicted proteins | sample C_130625_EF_Meta_FD_87317 | JGI IMG/M metagenome (GOLD analysis project Ga0114959, IMG submission 87317) | Freshwater microbial communities from Lake Croche, Canada to study carbon cycling - C_130625_EF_MetaG | ecosystem: Environmental > Aquatic > Freshwater > Lake | place: Lake Croche, Canada... | reverse complement strand
AAACTGGAAAGGCGGCCAGGAACGCTTCCTCGCGGTTTGTAACCGAGAAGAAACAAATCTCGGCTACTTTTATTTTGGATTCTGGGAGAACCAACCAAAGAATCAAAAAACACGTAAATTACAAGTATTTTGTAGATGGGTTCTCCCCATTTGAAACTGGAAAGGCGGCCAGGAACGCTTCCTCGCGGTTTGTAACCGAGAAGAAACAAATCTCGGCTACTTTTATTTTGGATTCTGGGAGAACCAACCAAAGAATCAAAAAACATAGGATTCACGTGTCGTTATGCCCGCCTAAGAGCACCGAAGGTGCTCAAGGTTGAGACCCCAACGGGGTCTATGACCCAGAGGGTGGGCATTTCCTAGCGGTCAGCGAGCAAAGCTCGCAACCTTGACCCCCCCCCAAAGGGGGGTCTGAGGAGGTTTGTACAAGGAACCGCAGGGTTCCCGTATCCCGTAATTATTCGACGCTTTTTATGTGATTATTCTCTATATTAGAGAAAAGGCGTCAATATTTAGAGAATAATATGGAAAAAACCCATACGACAAATCACAATAAATTGTACTCGTGCGATTATTGTGATCATTCGTGGTCACGCAACCGGGATTACGAAAGACATTTAAATACTGTAAAACACGAGAAAAGGCGTCAAGAAATAGAGAAAAAGCGCCAAACCGAGTGTCAAGAAACCAATGAACCCCCCAAAACGCAGACGGTAGAAAAAACGATGAAAACCCTCTACTGTTGCGACAACTGTCACTTTTCTTCCACGGATAAAAGGGAATCACTCGTCCATCTGGCGTCCCCAGAACACGCGATAAATACACCCTACGAATCGGAAATTCAGATCAAATATGCGTGTAGACGCTGCGACCGATGTTATGATAATTACAAGAGCTGTTGGGGGCATTCAAAACGGTGTAAAATGACCCTCCCCCCCAATACAAACACAGAAAAGGATGAAGGAATTCCGGCACCCTTCCCATCAACGGCGTCCAACATTGATATTGAAGCCATAAAAAAAGAAGTCTACGATAATGTGGTGATTAAAATGTTGGAGAACAACAATGCGATCATGGAAAAGGTGGTGGAAAAAGTGACGGAAAGCACCGGACAGATGTTGGAAATGGCGCATACTATGAAAGACAGCGTCGAATTGGCCGTTCAGCATCCACAACAAACCAATGTGGTAGCCAACATCCAAAACAATATTCAGACCAATATACAAAATACGGACAATCGCATCACCCACAACCACTGTACCGTCAATGTGTTTCTCAACGAAAAGTGCAAAGACGCCATGAATATTTACGATTTCATCAGCAACATGAACATTACGTTTGAGCACCTCTACCACCAGGCCGACAATGGGTTCCAAAAAGGCGTCACCAAAATCCTGTTGGACAACCTGAAGCTTCTGAGCATCTACAACCGCCCCATTCATTTCACAGATTTGAAACGCGAAATCATGTACATCAAAGACAACGATGAGTGGACAAAGCACGAAGACAAGGAAAAATTGGTAGAAGCCCTGGAGTGGACCGCCAAACAAGGCGTTAACAGTTTTGTGGATTGGCGCGAAGCCACGGCGGCCGAGAACGAAGACCTCGACAGTCCCACCGGGCAAATGTGGATGAAATTGATGCAGACCGTTGTCCAGCCCTACGACGAACGCATGAAAGCCTACCCCAAAATCATGAAAGAGATTGCCCGCAACGTACATTTACGGAAAGAAGATCAAACGTAGACATACAAATAATTTATTTGTATATTATATACGTAATATGTCGAGCAAATCATTCATACAAAATCTGAGTCACTGGGGGGATGTGGCGGCCATCCCATTTTTCGCACTATTGGTGTATTATTTTTCCATGATTGAAATAAAAACGCCGTTGGAGAACATACTGATGCTTTTCTGTTTATCCGCGTTTATCCTGGACGTGTATTTTACGGCACAATTTTTCCGCAAACAACGTAGAATGTGAAGATTTTCTGTTCCCCCCACGCCCAGTACAGAAAAGAAAATAAGATAAAATAACATAAAGATTTTGTAGGAAATGAATTATTGGTATGGCGTGGTTATCGTTGAGTCCTATAAAGTCGTGGTTACGAAAAACGGTTATAACAACCGGCATGGCGTGTTTAAAAGTATATTCAGCCCTATTCATCGGAATTCGTCGGTTGTTCTCCCAATTATATTATAAATGTAAACCAATACAAATGACGTGTGATCATTTGCTAACAAGGATCCATCCGTTGATTGAAATGGTACAGCGTAAAAAAGTGGAACCATTTTACAATCCTTGGTGTTCTATTTACTATGCGGACTATCCCTGGTGCGAACATTACATTAATTTTAACAACACCAATCACGTGTTGCCAAGTGGCATGTTTCTATTTACCTTGAGCCCATTGGATATGTACGACGACGAGCAACGGTGCGATTTAATGGAGAACACCCTGACAAACATCGAGAACAATTATTTCAAACCGGGCATGATCATTTTTAAACTGAACAACCAGTATATTTCGCGGATAAACATGAAAATCAGCAAAACAATATATTTAGACAAGACGCGTAAACATTTTTTGTGTGTTGAATATATTCATCCGAGCATGGAATCACATTTGTATTTGGATATTGATCCGGGATATTATATGAAAGGTAACGAGATTTTGTCTTATTTATTTGTAGAACGGCTGTTAAAATACCAATCGTTGTCGTATGTATTTGATGGCAGATATAAACTGAATATTATCGATTGTATGATGCGTACGGTGGAGATAAATAGCGACAAATATATCCTTTTAGATAAAGATGATTACGCGGTGATGGATGTAAAAAACCCCGAATCTGTCGCAAAAAAATAGTTGTATATTTTATATTATAGTTAATTCGTGTATATTACCATGTCGAATTTTTTGTCGAAGATGGCGAGTAAACTAATGCCCCAGTCTGCGCAAGAACAAATAAAGGGAGATTTGCCGGGAATATCTGCCGTTGCCACGAAAACGATTCACGAGCTGGGAAAAAAAATCAATCACACGGTGACTAAGTTTATGAAAGAGATTGACGAGTACAACTCCGCCCACAAATTACAGATGGTGATAGAGGAATTTAATCACGAACGCGAACCTCTGGAAAAATTAAAAACACAGTACGAAAAGGAATTGAAGCGTTTATTATTGAAGGATTTGGATCTCGGTGATATCACTTACAAGTCCCTGTTGGTTTTTATAAAATCGGATGCCAACATCGACATACATCAGATAATAATGAATTTGTTTCGACTGGATCTCATATTAAAGGGGCGACTGGATACTTATCTGAGTGAATTGGAAGAAATCCAAGAGACCAAATTAAGCACGGGAATGTCTCCAGAACAGGAACAAAAACGCCGCGACAGAGCTATCCGCCAGTTGAAAAAAAATGTTACGGAAGACTTTAAGATTAGTGACGCGGACAAGGTGAATTTTTTGTTTGATGCTATGATAACTACTGACGATGTGTTTTCTTACGAAATAGGCGTGGGGCGAGCCGCGGTAGAAAAGAAAATCAAAGAGTACAATGCGATTACGAATCTGGAACGAAAAGCGGCGGATGAGGGGGACGCTAAAAAGAGCGTTTTTTTACAGCGCAAGCTTGTAGGATTAACGCGACCGACCTCCATAAAAACCCGGGCGTTGACTGATGCGCAAATTCGTAAATTACAGCAGACAGTGCGACGTAAAGCGGCGATAAAACGTCAAAGCCGGCGCAGACATCAGCAAATGAATAACGCCCGCGAAGTCAATGATGGAGCCATGTCTCATGGCGGAAAACGACGCAGCGGATCATACAAGAGAAATTCCAAATAAACCATAAACCATAAACCATAAACCTAAAAAATGTAAAACAAAACCAACATAAAGTTCTCCCCTCTTAGATATACACGGGAGTATAATGACGGATACCTCCAGTATTCCGAACCCATGCCACCAATTGCTTGGTAAATGGGATTTATATTACCATTTACCACACGACAAAAACTGGGATCTATCTAGTTATAAAATCATCGCAAGTGAAATACAGACGATGGAAACGGTAATCTCGCTCAATGAGACTGTTTCCGAATCGATTGTGAAGCACACGATGCTTTTTATCATGCGCACGGGTATTACACCCCAGTGGGAAGATCCTAGGAACCGCAGCGGTGGGGCGTTTTCATTCAAAGTGATCAACCGTCAGGTTCACGAAGTTTGGAAGACCCTATTTTATGCGTTATGTGGCGAAACCCTTTTCGATGACGAAAGGATAAATGAACATGTGACCGGTATTACCGTATCTCCCAAAAAAAATTTCTGTATTATCAAGATCTGGTTGGATACGTGTCAATACCAGGACCCCAACGTATTGATTGATATACCGAATCTCCAAAAGACGGGATGTCTTTTCAAAAACCACGAACCCGAGTTTTGATGTGGGCACCTTTACACATAAATAAATTGACCATACAGTCATTCGGACTGTATGGCGTCCGGATTCAAATCTTCCCGGGTATATAGATGGCTTATTTTGTTTCTCTAATGTAACAATGAGCAGCACATTTAGGATGAATTTGAATTATTCCGAATATGTGACGAATACCCCTATTCGAGCTCCCACCATTTACCCTATGAAAATACCACAACCGGTCGATACCGCAGAACGGCAAACCGTATTCATGTCGCGACACTTGTTGAATCGCCCTATCATCTTTACAAAAAAACGCGTGAAATTCAACCTCGACGCCAATGAAATATTTATCATCGATGACCGGTCGTATTATGTGGAAAACGATCTAAATAAAGACGTATGGTGGACTGCCGCGGAAATGAATGCGACGCGTCATAGCATATTGATAAAAGCGCAAATATTACAAATCCGAAAACCCCTGTCATCGTTTCAAGACTGTGTTCGTGAAATTTGTAATAATTACAGCTAAATATGGTGTGAATTATATTATTCTCGATATCCGGAGTAATATAATCTGTAGCGAGGTTTAACTCGGGGGCAGTGGAGCGACACAATTGAGTATGCTTCCGAGAGAGGCCACATCGTATTTCACAATGAGCGGCAAATCGTTCTCGAGGTACATTTCCAGATGACTACACAAGGGGGTACATTTGATGAAATGACTCAAACTCTTCAGCGAAAACTCGCCCTGTACCACGACCGTCGCGTCGGGTTTCTGGATGAATTCCATGTTTCCCACCGCCTCGGACCGCATGATTCTAGAACTCGCGAAATTGCCCTCGCACGAAAAAATGAGATCACTGCCCACCGACTTGATCTCGATACGGTCGGAGATGCCGTTCAAATCGCGAATAATCTTCTGGAAATCGGTGGTGGGCATGTTGATGGCCGTGGTGTATTCGACGTCGGGCACTTCCAACTCCTCCGTGTCGGGATCAATGAGGCGCAATTTCTGATTATAACATTGTTTGATGTCCCCGTTATCGTACTGGAGACCCAGGTGCGATACCACCCCGTCGTGATAATCGTTTTTATCAATATACATGGAAAGCGTGTCGTCGTTCGACATGGTGGAAATGACCTTGAACAGGTGGAGGGTGTTGGTACACACGATAATTTTGTCGGGTTCGCAGTAGTAATGTTCGAATTTATCCGCGTGTAACATGACATTGACCAATATTGTATGCGTTTTATCGAAATTGATAATTTTCATGCCCTCCTTGGTAAAAGTGATAGTAGCATCTGTAAGAATATCTTTAATGGCGGTAATCATGTTGCGGATAGGTTGTATTTGGACAGTTTTTAATAACAAAACCACGTTATTTTCGTCCATTTGTATATTCTTGAATATAAAGTCCACAAGCACTTTATATTCTTTCGCAAATAATGATTATTTATGTAAATCTTCAAGGGGGTAATTTTCCCGTTCGAATGTAGAATGCATCACCCCATCCGTGAGAAGTACGTCCACCATCCTCTGAATACCAAGCCGTTACTGCGCGAATTAAACCAAAAGCCATTAAATACCGGTCTATTTCATCTACAATAGCACAATTTTCGTATACATATTCGGAATTTACTTCAGTATAGATATAATCTACATTTAATAGATATTCTTCCATGCCTTTGAGGGCTTTCAACTCCGCGCCCTGAATATCGAGATTTAAAAAGTTGTAGGAAATATCGTAGTTGTACATGAAATCCGTGAGCAATTTTGTTTGGGTTGTAAAGCTAGTATTGTAAACAATATGTGGATATCTTTTGGCATGTGTACCGAATGGTAACATGGAGGATGATTGGTTATTACTGGCGCAATTAAAGGTCACTAATTCCCGTGAATCCGACACGACCGCACATTCAATCAAAATATCTGGATAGATCTTTTTTGATTGGTTAACCATTTGCGGTATGGCCTCTACCCATAAAATTTTGTGGGTTGGAAGATATCGTTTGTATTCTTCCAATTCCTCGCACAAGTGAGCGCCGACGTGTAATATGCCAGTAAACTGAATATTATACTTGGAAACCAAATAATCAAGGTTGATAAGCATTATATAACAATAGGATGCGTCTGTTTATGTTAGAATTGTCGTAATGATTATTTGTATTTACGCGTTCTCTTTCTTTTTTTGTTTTTCTGGGTATTTTTTTTGGCCTTTTTACCCTTGCGAGAAGTACGGTGCTTTTTCAAGGATTTGCGCTTTCCGCCTTTTTGGACCGTTTGTTGCGGGACAGGAGCCGATTCGGCCGCCGGCACGGGTTCTTGTTCAGGTTGAGCAGCAGGCTCAGGTTCGGCAGCAGGCTCAGGTTCGGCAGCAGGCTCAACCGTCTCGGCAGGAGCAGCCTCAACCGTCTCGGTAGCAGCAGGCTCAGGTTCGGCAGCAGGCTCAACCGTCTCGGCAGGAGCAGGCTCAACCGTCTCGGCAGGAGCAGGCTCAACCGTCTCGGCAGGAGCAGCCTCAACCGTCTCGGTAGCAGCAGGCTCAGGTTCGGCAGCAGGCTCAGTAGCGGGTTCCGGTTCAGTAACAGCAGCAGCAACGGGTTCTGGCTCAGGCTCTTGCTGAGTAACAGCAGCAGCAACGGGTTCTGGCTCAGGCTCTTGCTGAGTAACAGCAGCAGCAACCGGCGCCGGTTCTTGCTCTTGCTGAGTAACAGCAGCAGCAGCAACGGGTTCAGCAGCAACTTCCTGTTTGGGCGGAAGTACATTTTTCACCATTTGCGCAACAGTTTCATCTTTCAACATGGCTAACGAACCCAAAGTGGCATCAATTTCATTGGAAGCCGCAATCGCCGTCTCTACTGCGGCACCCGCCGTCTTCTCAGCCGCCAACATTGCCTGTTTAGCCGCCGCCATTTCTTTTTCAATAAGTTCTATATGCTTGATAGTTTTATCCATGTTTTAACACAAAGTATCTATATATAATAATTATGTATTTTTTATCAGAGTCAAGCGCCCCCGTACTTTTTCGAGTTTACCAATGACCAGTAAATCTTCGTTCGTTTTCTTGGCGCGTTTGTAACTCTCTAAATCATATACAATGCCGGACGCCCGGTCCACCGCATAGTCGACCCCACTAATCGCCAATTTCGTCAATTTCAGTTTTTCGGTGCGAATATTCAAATCATCCTTTTGGTGTTGGTCCTCTTCTAAAGAGGGGAACGAACCAAAATCATTCGATGTGACTTTCCCGTATCCGTAACACACCAGGTTCTCCGAGGCATTGGAAGTGGCGTATACACTGCAATCGATGGCACTTTCCTTGATGGATTTCAACAACTGTTGATTGATGGTGTCTTTGATACGCGCAATTTCGTACAAACTCTCGTCGGTTGTGAGCGGGGTCTTTTTGTCGAGTTTACTTACATCATTGATAAGTAATTCCTTGTTTTTATCGCTGACCCGCTGTTCTTCGCTAAATGTGCTCATGTACAAAAACACTTTGACGGTACGCAACGAATTTTCTAAATCTTGGTGACTACAAATACGTCTCGCACGCCCAATAACTTGTTCCAAGCGTACCATATGCCAATAGGGTTCCACAATGTGTACGAACCGCGTATTTTTCAGATTAATACCTTCCGCACCGGAAGAAGTAATCATCATGATTTTCACAATGTCTCCCATAAAATTGTTTGCCGCCATTTTTTTCAGTTGTTCGGTCATGAGAGGGGGCAACGTTTTCCATTGACTGTTGTAAATGTTACGCAGTATTTCGCGTTCTTCGGACGTTTCCGTGCCCGTGTAAAGTAAAAATCGGGGTTTGTCGGGGTTCTCCGGGGGCACGAGCATCCATTCGTTGCTCTCGCCTGATTCCGTCTGTTTGGTGATTTTCAGTTGTTCGAACCCGTTGGCTTCCAGGATCAATTTCAGGATTCCCACGCCCTCAATCGTACGGAATTGACTGTAGATGAGGTGCAGACCCAGGTTGTCGGGATCTTTGAGGTTCTCCAAAATCTGTAAAAATTTGGGGCTGTAGGTTCTCAAGCCTTCGGCCGACAAGTATTCGTCGGAATGGTCTTGTAAAAATTTGAGCGCGTACTGGATGCGATCTGCGTAGGTCTTCGGTCCATCTTTATCTTCATCCGCATCTTCCCCATCCTTATCTTCATCCGCATCCCCATCCTTATCTTCTCCATCGTCTACTTCCGCATCTTCGTTGTCGGGTTCATAGTCGAGCAATAACCGAGGGGCAGTCGCATCGAGCATGGCTTCGGTGACCTCCTTGTCGCCCTGGCGTTCGGGCATGGGGCGTCCCGGCGGCTTGGGAAATACAAAATTACAGCACGCGCGTGAAAAAATACGGTAGGTGGACGAAATGGTGTAGATTTCGTCGGAATTCGGTTTGGCGCGCTTGGCATTTTTCTTTGAATTCTTTTCTTGGTCGCGCTCTTCCTTGCGTATTTTGGAATAATTCTCAAATTGGTAATCACTCATTTCCGAAAGCATAATGTGGAGAACCGGGTTGGTTTCATCTTCCGCGGATTCAACTTCCACAAAATTGGGGAGAAGTTGTTCTTGCGCACTGCGGTAATACGAAGTCAATCCCAGAATTCGGCGTTGAAACAACCGTTTGTTTTTGATGGCCACCTCGTCTTGGTCCACAAACATGTTTAAAAATGATTCAGAGTCGTCGGGCAAAGCCTTGTATAATTTGGTTTCGGTGGCTCCCGACATGATATCAATGTCGTTTTTGGATAAAATGGCAATGACCGCCTTTTCAAACTCTGCGTCGCTGATGTTTCCCGTGGCATCCAAACGTACTCCGTTGTATTTGCTAAACACGTCGCCTTCGCCACCCCACACGTGGGACATTTTGTCGTAGTCCAAACCGGCCACGCGAATACCGTCGGCTTGTTGATCGATTTCCTTGGCCAATTGGTCAGAGTGTAGAGGTTTTTTTATATCATTTGTCACAATGTTCTCCGTATTCACAGAAATGACGGTAGGCTCCGGACGTTTTTTCTTCGTAGTACGTATGCGTATATTGTGGGTGGGCGTAGCCTTTTTGGTGGCGACCCTTTTTTTATCTCCTTTGTCCCCACTCCCCTTACTCCCGCCTCCCTTTTTAATGGCCGCCGTTTTCCCGGGTTTGCGAGCATTGATAAACCCGTACGGATTGCGGGTGATGGTTAATTTGTTTCCGTTGTATTCGACATAATCAAATGTGCGCAAGCCTCCGCGGTCCAACATCTCCAAAATAGAATCGCGTGTGACTTTTTGCGAGGATTTCACGTTGAGATGGAAAATCCAGGTTTTAATGTAACCCCGTAAAATATTATATAAAATGCCGATTTCGTTGGGATAATTGATGATGGGGGTTCCGGTCAATAACACGACCCGACAGTCGGTAGCTTTCATCAAGTAGTCGTACAACATGTAGGAAATGGACCCCTTTTTCTTGATTTTATTGACCACACGACTCACGAAATTGTGGGCTTCGTCGATTAACACGACCGAGTGGTCAAAGGGGTTTTTGGAAAAATCGTCGGTCAATTCGCGCATTTTGCGCATATTCATACCGTTGTAATTGAGATCGACGTATTTGTTACGGATCATGGCATTCAACTGATCGTCAATGTTTTTTTGATCATTGCCGGAGAGGGTCGAAAAATTGGAGGGTTTTCGAATGTCCACTAGCCACGCACCCCCCTGTTTTTCGATTTGCTCGGGAGACATTGAGAGGGCCCGAGACAAGACCCGTATAAAATCGGGTTGACCGACGGTGGAAACAAATTCCCAGTACTGGTCTTTTTTGAAGAGGGGATCGCCGCATTTTTTCAATTCTGTAAAAAAGTTCATCTTGAGGGAGGCGGGAGTCATGATAAAGATGCGTTTGTCGGTTTTCATACCCTCGGCAATGGCAATACTGGTACACGATTTACCACTACCGAGCGAGAAATACAACAAGAGACCACGATAAGGCGTGTATAAATTCAAATATTCACGCGCAATTTTTTGGTGGGGGAGCAGGCCAAATTCTTGGGTTTCTGACGCATCGCACGATACCGACTGGCGCTTTTCGTTGAATTCTTGACGCTCGGGTTCAAATAATTGCTGTAATTTTGAAATGGCTAGTTTTCGGTTCGTCATGTAATAATTAGACACGCGATTCACCGATTTTTCCATGGGCGGTAAGCGTTCAGCGATGCGCTGGCTGTCAATCAACGGCTCCTTGATGGTAAGTTTGGAAACAATCTTGATGCGCGGGGCACGAGGCGCTTTTTTGGGGTTAGGGTTGCCCTGGACAAGTTCTTGGGGAACGGGTCTCATGATTTTGACGGCTTTGGGTACAGGAGTTTTTTCCTTGGCTCCTTCCTTGACTCCCTCTTCTCCATCTTTTTCACTTACCTTGGCTCCCTCTTCTCCATCTTTTTCACCTTCCTTTTCTTTATCTTCCTTGTCACGAGAAAAAAGGGTTGGTTCGGCGATTTTCTTGGGATGTTTGAAATCACGTATCCGTTTTAAGACTAGTTCACGATTAATGTTGGATGTCGCAGATTTGTCCACAATTGATGTTTTGGTTCTCTTTTTAGGTTTTTCATCCGTATCCTCATCTTCATCTTCATCTTTATCCGCCTCCACATCTTTATTCTTATCCTTATCCTCATCTTTATCTGCCTCCTCATCCGTATCCGCCTCCTCACCTTTGTCTTTTGTCTTTTTCTTCTTGCTTTTATCACCATCATCTTCATGCTCATCGGTCGCGGAATCATCATCATGAAATTGAATAATAATGTCCTGCTTCTTTTTCGGGTGATGACGAACCTTGTATTTTTCTTTAAATTGTTCTAAACTCGAAATATTCATTTACAATATCGATATATATAGTGGGTTGATATTTATCCTAACCATTTACGAGAGAGTACAATATAATCGAGAACGAACGATAACACCATCAAAATTTCTCCAAAATATGGATGGCCATCTCACAGGCCACTTGTTCCGCCTTTTTCTTGATCTTATGGCATCCTTCCCCTAAAAATATCAATGCGTGATGGTTCTGACACATATATTGGTGTATGTTGCCGTAATTTGAAAACTGGGAAATGGGAAGTGCGTCTTCCATTTTAGCCATATGAATGGGCTGTCCCAAACACAAATACACGCCCATATGGTACCCAGTTTCTGCGGAATGTGGCTCAGTTTCCAAATAATGCGGCGTCACCTTGAATTCCTTTTGTATCTTGACCTGGAGAATGTTTTTGAAATTGTCGTCGTTTTGAATGAGAGAGATCCAGTCGACGTGCTTCTCAAAAACGTTTTCCACAAATATTTGTACAAACTGGAACCCGGGACCGGTGACAAACACATTATCAAACCACCCCCCCTCATCTTTGACCACAACCTTGTTGAAATCCAGGAACATTGCCCCGATAAAGGCCTCAAACAAACAACCCAGTTTTTTCAAATTCGTCCGCGTCTGCTTAGTCTCGGCATGTTTAGACAATATATACCATTTGTGGAGGCCCATTTCCATGGCCAGTTTCCCAATGGCTTCGTTTTTAACCAGCGCGATTTTCTTTTCCGTCATGAAACCCTCGTTCTCTTTAGGAAAGCGGCGATACAAATAGTATTTTGTAATACACTCGAGGATACCGTCTCCCACAAATTCGAGGCGTTCGTTGGATTTGGAATAAAGTGCTAGACAGTCGGTGGGACACGGAACAATCACAATATTGTTCTGTTGGTTTTCAATGTGGGGGCGCTTGATATAAGATTTGTGAATAAAGGCGCGTTTGTACAATTGAAAATTGTGAATAGGGGTGGTAATACCGTAATTTCGTAAGATTTGGGCGATTTCGTCGGGTCGTATTTCTTTATTTAGGGAATTGAATGGGTCGAACACGAGGGTTTCCACGCCATATGCGTTTCTTTCCACGCGAATATCGTCGTCAGTGCTGGATATATTCATGTGATGAAGAGAACCAAACAAGTAAACTCAATGAATGTATGTATACTACACGGATGTTTCCTGAAATTATTTTTCAATTTTATACACAGATGAAGAATATTTATTATATTTAGTGTATATATAACCAGTTCCGAATAAACCGCAAAATGCCGAACCCGTTTTCTTACAAAGCAAATCACTCTCTGTTGACGCATAGCAGCGCGCGTACCAACGTAAACCAGGGCGGAGGGCCCAAAAAGGCGGGTTTAGTGCCCACGGCCATTTTGACGCGCGCAACGTGGCTCGGCTACAAGCGCCGCGGATTACCCCGGACGGCCGTTCAGATGCTCTTCACGGCCAATCCTCGCGTGAATCCCACCCGCCCGGTTGGTGGCAGGCCTCAGAATTACTACGGCCCGTTTGATAGACTGGTTTAACTTAATTGATATAATGATATAATAAGTATTGTTTTAGAATACTTATTATTGAAGGGAGAACATGAAACTGGTGGTGGATGAACGTGAAATCGCCATATATGAAAAAATACAACAACTATTGACCGAAACGCAAACCGCCCTTCATGTCGCCAAAGAAGTACTACCTTTAGGCGATTTTATCATCAAAACCGACGATGACCGCACGGTCGCGATCATGGAACGCAAATCGCTGACGGATTTGCTGGCCAGCATCAAAGATAGCCGTTACGAAGAACAATCGTACCGACTGGCGAAGTCCGACGAGTTTTCACCCTCGCAGGTGATTTACATCATTGAAGGGGCATTGAACACGTTGCGCACTCCCAAAGAACGGCGCCTAGTGTATTCGGTGATAACTTCCCTCCATTTCTTCAAGGGGTTTCGCCCCATGAGAACCAGTTCATCGCAAGAAACCGCCGAATTATTGGTAGCGATGACGGACAAGATTGCGCGCAACCTTCAGAAGGGCGTCCCCCTTTTTCGCGGAGAACCGGCAAACCACAGCACAATTGAGGAGAGTCCGCGTCCCACCGAGCCCGCATATTGTAGTGTCGTGAAGAAAGTGAAAAAGGAGAATGTTACCCAAGAAAACATTGGCGAAATCATGTTGTGTCAAGTACCCGGTATCAGTGCGGTAACCGCCGTCGCCATCATGAAACATTTCACATCGTTTTATCATTTATTGGAATCGTGTAAGAATGATCCCAAATGTTTGGAGAACATGAAGTACGAAAGCGGCGGAAAAATGCGCAAAATCAACAAAAGCAGCATCGCCAGTATTTATCGGTTTTTTCTGGATCCTCCTTCCGCAAACCCCAACCCCACATTAGAGGTGTGAAGCCAAGTTAACCTTGACGCGTGTTGACAATGTTCGGAGGGTCCGCAATGACGTTGCTGTACAGCCCTGGGAAAAACTGCGTGTTTGCCCCGCGGGAGGCAGACATCGGATACACATTGTTCTCGACATATTTGCCGGATTCCACTGCCGCCTGAGAAAATTCCACGCCTCCCCAGTTGGGATCCATCGGGTTATCGCTTATGCCATTTGTGCCGGTAGAATAATGAACCTCGTCTAATTTGGAAAAAACCCCCTGTTGTAATCCCATGGGATCAAACCCCGGATAGTTGTTGGCGTTAAATTTCCCCTGGGTGCGGTCCGAATCGATGATCGGCGCGGCCGGAGGAAACGTCATGGGCACGTTACCCGTGAGCCGATTGACGGGGGTGCCTACCGTGATGGGCGGCATCCCACCCTGGGTATCGTAGGGACTGGGACGCGCACGATACACATCATTGCCCTGGACATCGTTTTCCTGCTGTAAATATAGTACCGGACAATTGGAACCCATGGCCTTTTGTTGCTCATAATACGCGGTGTATTCATCTAAACTATTAAATTGAATAGGAAGTTCATCGTGAGTATTGGTGCTGTTATATAACAACAGGACGTTGCCGTTACGAATGAGGACATTGGGACATTTGGCAGTTTTATCTTGAATATTCTGTAAGTTCTCCTTGGGTTTGTCCATAGGTATGGCGACAAATTGAATACTCTGGGTGGAGTAAACGTAAAGCCCGGACAAGAATGCCAATATGAAAAATATGATAATGACAGAACGTTTCATGTATAATGGGCAGGTTGACCTATATAATTATACACGAAAATATATTGTGGGATCGTTGTTTAGGCTTTCCTCGTCCCTTTCCTCGTCCCTTTCCTCGTCCCTTTCCTCGTCCCTTTCCTCGTCCCTTTCCTCGTCCCTTTCCCCGTCCCTTTCCCCTTCTTCGCTCCTCCGCGGAATCTCGGTTTCTTCGTTTTCTTCGACTTTTTCGCTTTCACGACACTTTCGGACATGAACCAGCGCTCCATGGGTTCCGGTTCACGTTCTCCGTCATAATATGAAATTTTCCCGCGGTGTATTTTAAAAATGGTGGGGTAGGCCGAGATGTTGACCGTTTCATTGTCTAAATAATCGGCATTTTTCTGATTGAATTCGCGCAATAAATCCATGTTGCTATCTTCGAATGGCGCAAATACGGGTTCGTGATATTGGTGCTTCTTAACCTTGGCGCGGATGTTGTTGTGCATTTGAACCCATTTCGGCTTTAACGTATCGCAGTGGCCACACCAGGAGGCAAACCCGAGACCACACACAATTCTTTTGCCCGGATGACCCTTGGCGGAAGGAATAACCATACACTTTCGGTCGAACGTAAAGATTTTTTCGTCACCGTGGGACGGCATGTCCGTGCCCGTGCCCGTGCCCATGCCAAAGAAATTCATGGTCGTTTATATATTATATGTCTACATAATTGCGGCCACGTGAATCCCCCTCCACAAAGGTAAAAGGGGGCGTAAAATTGATTGGAAAAAAAGGAATCAACAAATAAAACCAATCTAAACGTTTGTCGACAATCTGTGTAAAGTATGGCGGCGGTACCACCACCACCACAACCTAAAAAACGCATTGTAAGAATCGTAAAATCCAAATCGTTTCGTCTGTTTGATTTCAACATTTACGACGAATTCCCGAGTAAAATCCTGAATAATGGAACCCATTCGGAAAGTGATTCGGACGAATTCAAACGGACCAAGGAAGCCCGCAAGTTTGTGATTCAAATGTTTGGCATCAACGAAGAGGGAAAGACCTGTTGTCTCTATTTGACGGATTATCAGCCCTTCTTCTTTGTAAAAGTGGCGGATAGCTGGTCAGAAAGTGAGGCCCGCGCACTCTTGAAAGAATTCCAGGAAAAATCGGGATTTCATGCTAAATCTGTCCTAGATGTCGAGCTACAAAAACACAAACAACTCTACGGGTTTACCGCCGGCAAACAACATAAATTTGCCAAAATAATTTTCGAAAATTCGGCCGCAATGAACAAAGTGAAGAATCTGTGGTATACGGAAAAAGACGGCGAAAGAATTCGGAAACCCTTCATTTTCCGCGGGCAGCGGTTGGAATTGTATGAGAGCAACATTCCCCCCATTTTGCGGTATTTTCATATCCATAATGTGAGTCCATCGGGATGGGTTCAGATTCAGTTGAACCGTACAACACAACCGCAAGAAAAAACCACCACCTGCGATTTCGAATATGTCTGTGATATTGCGTCTATTCAACCTATGCCAGAGAAGGAGACCCGGGTACCCTACAAGATTTGTAGTTTTGATATTGAGGCAAGTAGCAGTCACGGTGATTTTCCGGTTCCTATCAAATCTTACAAACGCTTGGCATCCAATGTGGTAGACCTGTTTCATAAGAAAACCGACGTTGCCGATACCAAACCCACCCTTGAACGAGCGATTTATACGGCATTTGGCAAAGATACGTTGTCCGATGTGGATCTGGTATATCCCAAATTCCGCCCGTCCGACCCCGAACTGGCCCACATGATCCAGAAGATTATCAAAACGCCGATGGAAGATGTGAAGAAAATGTCCAACGAGGAAACCGACAAGGTTCTTACAATTGACCGTATGTTTGAAAAAACGCTGCTGGAACAACAGACCGAATTCGGGGAAGAGGAAGAGGAAAAGAGCGACGACGAGGGTGTTGCGGAAGTCCGTCCTACCAAGCGTGCTGCGACTAAAAAGCCGCAACATACGACAAAGACAACGACAACGACGATCCTGGACGTGCTCACGCATCCGGATTATGATCGCGACGAAAAGATCCAAGTGACCAATGATCTTCTTACACGGATATTTCCGAGATTGGAAGGCGACAAGGTTACTTTCATTGGCTCGACGTTTATGAAATACGGCGAGCCTCTTCCCTACCTCAACCACTGTTTGGTCCTGGGAACATGCGAGGATATTCATGGTGTTACTATTGATACGACCCATACCGAACGCGATCTCTTGATCCAGTGGTCGCAACTCATTCAAAAAGAAAACCCCGACATTATCATCGGTTACAATATTTTCGGGTTTGATTACGAGTTTATGTTTCGGCGTGCCCAAGAAAATCACTGCGATCGCGAATTCCTCATGTTGTCGCGTACCAAAGATCAGGTCTGTGCGAAAGTGACCAATTCCGAATACCAGATTGAAAATACCAAGGTCGTGTTGGCCAGCGGCGAGTATGATTTGCGGTATTACAAGACGGCGGGTAGACTACAGATTGATATGTATACTTACTTTCGCCGCGATTTCAATTTGCCTTCGTATAAATTGGACGATGTTGCGGGTCAGTACATCAGTGACGACATCAAAAAAGTGGTTTTCAACGATGCCGATCCCGACCGTCCGTGTACCCATCTTTACAGTAATAATTTGACCGGGGTCAACCTGCGGGATTATATCCACATAGAACTAACGGGTTTCACGTCGGACTACTACCAAAATGGCAAGAAATTCCAGGTGATTGATATCATTCTCGGGGTAGAGTCGGAGGGAGCGACGTATAATGTGTTGGTTATTGCGGGGCATCACGACATTCCTATTGGCAAATTCGGCATCAAATGGGGCGTGGCCAAAGACGACGTTTCTCCCCAAGACATTTTCCGGTTGACCAACGGAACTGCGGCGGATCGCGCCATTGTCGCCAAATATTGTATTCAAGATTGTAACCTGGTTCACCATCTGATGAACAAGATTGACGTCATCACCGGTTATGTGGAAATGTCGCGGATATGTAGTGTCCCGATCAGTTTCCTGGTGTTTCGCGGTCAGGGCATCAAGCTGACCAGTTTCGTGGCCAAAAAATGCCGGGAAAAAGGAACCCTCATGCCCGATTTGGAAAAAACGTCCAACAATGACGGATACGAGGGCGCTATTGTCTTGCCGCCCAAATGTTCCATGTACATGGACAACCCCGTCGCGTGCGTGGATTATGCGTCTCTCTATCCGTCATCCATGATCAGCAACAATTTGTCACACGACAGCAAGGTGTGGATCAAAGAATACGATTTGTCGGGTAATTTGATTCGCACCGTGGGTGAAAAAGATTACAACGGCAATTTCATTTACGATAATCTGCCGGGATATCAATATGTGGACGTGGAATTCGATACTTTCAAATATGTGAGAAAACATCCCAAGGCCATGGCGGAGAAAATCAAGTCGGGTACGAAAGTGTGTCGCTGGGCACAGCTTCCCGACAATCAAAAGTCCATCATGCCGTCCATCCTGGAAGAATTGTTGAAAGCCCGCGCGGACACGCGGAAATTGATGAAGACCGAAAAGGACCCTTTCATGCAAAACATTTTGGACAAGCGCCAGCTCGGTTACAAGGTCACGGCAAATTCACTGTATGGTCAGTGTGGGGCGAAAACCTCGACGTTTTACGAGCAGGACGTGGCGGCGTCCACGACTGCGACGGGCCGTCTCATGATTACCTACGCGAAGCGCATCATCGAGGAGGTGTATCAAGACCGCGAATATGCCACGGAATCGCACGGCACGGTATTGACCAAGGCCGAATATATCTACGGCGACAGTGTGGCCAGTTACACACCCATCTTGGTGAGAATCACATCCGAAAAGAAAAAGGTCCATCAATATCGTGTATGTGTCATAGAGGAAATACCGTATTGGTGTTCACAGAATGAAACCGATTTGTGGAGAACCTGTCAAGAACCCGGTAAACAAGACAAGGAGGTATGTGAGTTATCCAGATATACCGAAGTGTGGACCGAAAAGGGATGGACGCGTATACATCGTGTGATCCGTCACAAATTGGCACCGCATAAGAGCATGATTCGCGTTTCTACGCCCCAGGGACTTGTGGACGTCACGGATGACCATTCGCTTTTGAGATCCGACGGTAGCGAGGTGTCACCCAACGACGTTAATTTGGGTGACGAATTACTACACCATCCTTTGCCCGAATATATGAACATTATTTCGAAGAAAATGCGCAAAATATCTGATGCCATTCATTTGAAAGCAGATAACATGAACACCTTCAAGTTTATGTCGCAAACGGTTGCCATGCAGTGGTATTGGGGTTTAACGCATCTGGGGCATCTCATCGAAATCGATTACAGTCGTTGTGAGAATGGCAGCACCATGTATTGTTTACATATTGTCCACGATATTGTGTATCCACACCGCATTCGCCGCATGGAAAAGATACCTTATCGGGGTTACGTTTACGATCTCACCACAGAAAATCACCATTTCGCCGCGGGTATCGGAAACATGATTGTTCACAACACGGACTCTGTATTCTTCACCTTCAACCTTCAGGATCCCCAAACGGGTGAACCCATCCGCGGAAAGAAAGCGCTGGAAATCACAATTGAAATAGCGCAAGACGCCGCGCACCTGTGTACCGATTATCTCAAACCGCCGATGGAACTCAGTTACGAGAAAACCCTGATGCCTTTTATCATTTTGTCGAAAAAACGTTACGTAGGTATGCTGTACGAGACCAACCCTAATAAGGGTAAACTGAAATACATGGGGCTTTCGATCAAACGTCGCGATTCGTGCGATTATTTGAAGGACACGTACGGGAGTATCCTGAACATTCTCATGAAAGAAAACGACATTCAGAAGGCGACGGAATACTTGGACAAGGCCTTGAACCACCTGGTAGAAGGCAAGGTTCCAATGGATAAATTGATGATTACACGGGCTTTGCGGAGCGATTACAAGAATCCTCATACGATTGCGCACAAGGTATTGGCGGACCGTATTGGCAAACGCGATCCGGGAAACAAACCCAAACCGGGGGACCGTATGAAATTCGTGTTTGTTCATTCGCCCGGCAGTACCAAAAAACTGCTTTTAGGCGAACGGATCGAGACCCCGGAATATATTTTAGAGAACCGGTTGAAAATCGATTACACGTATTATATTACGAACCAGCTGATGAAACCCCTACAGCAGTTGTTTGGTCTGGCCGTGGAAAAGATCTGGGAATATCAAAAAAAGCCGGGGGCCATTAAAACTTACCGAAAAGATTTAGCGCAATTAGAACGGGATTTTGGCGACAATTACGAATTGTTGACAAAACGGAAGGAAAAATACTGTTCGTTAAAAGTCAAGGTACTTCTTTTTGATAAGATTTTGAATAAAATTGCCAATGAGCGAAATCGGACCCACATGATCACGGATTTCTACGGAGTAAAATAAATAGCGACGGAAGGATTTCATTGTAATAACATTTTTTTTTATTAGTATAATATATACTAATAATGCACTATTCCGCAAAACAACGCAGAAACAGCCACAGTGGTCGTAAAACTAGACATAACCGCCAATCGGGTGGCAAAAACGCCGCGGCCTTTGTACCAACTGACAAATCGGGTCCAGGACTATTCCTCAATGTTAAGTTCGTTACCCGACCTTGGTTCAAGGACATGGAAGAGTCTCGGGAGGCGACGATTACAAACATACAACACGGTAGCGGCAACAAAAAGACGGGTACCCTGACCGTTAAAATTAATGATGACAACAAGGCCAAATTTAAGATCTCGAACCCGGTGGTTGAAAACGTGGAATTTACAATGAACGAAGGGGCGTGGATAAGTGATATCGTATCCATTAAAGGATCGGCATTTGGGCGGCCGGATATTAGCCGTGTCGCATATGTTAAATCGGGATCTGATTTTGTTAAAGCTAGATTTACAGAGGGCGGCGGTGCGTTGATGGGCCAGGTGGAAGATAGTGCGAGTTCGAGCTCACAATCGGCGGATGCGTTTTTTAAGAACTTAGGATCGAATATTAATAACGTAAAGGTGTAAATCGACAAAGGTGTTACCCCAATGGTATCTCCAACGTATACAATAAATTGTTACTGGCATCTGTAGTAGGCAGCGAATTTCTCAATAAATTTGTCAATAATTGAGAAATATTATGCGTATCCCCATCACTGAAGAGATTTATAGGGGGAATATGCGTTCCACCATCTGTATGAATAGACATCCCCGGGCGCACGTTCTCCGACCGATCAAAAAACCGCATGTCGTACCCATCTCGGTCCGCACGGGGGTTTGGTACATCGATGCTGTCCCGGCGTTCGACATTTATCGGATTATTGGAGAAATCACGCAAATCGTAACGACATACCGGGCAGTTGACACTGGTTTGTAACCATCGCATCAAGTGATCCCGCTTAAAAATGTGTCTACACCCGCGAATGCGACAAACTTGCTCATTTTCCTCGAAATTTTCCATGGAGATTGGGCAGATACGTTCGCCCATTGCCTCGTTATAACGCACCAATTCGGTCGACTGGTCAATTTGGGTCATCGTAAGGAGTGGTGGTGTCATCATAGGTCGCCCACCCCTACCCCCACCTAACAATGGATTACCGTTGGTAAAGAGGTAAAGCATCAAAGACGAAAGGTCCGTTTCCAACCTAGGTTCGGCGGGTATCCGGGTAAACACATTGGTCCATGAAGGGCTGCGTTCTCTCCGGGTCCCTCGGTCGCGGGTAGCGGCGGGGGATCGCGATCGTCTAGATTGGAGAACATGGGGGTAGAGGGAATGTAATAGCATGATGATCAAATTCACATTTTGATTGTAGGACTCCATAATGCGCGTGTGATACCGGATATTTTCGCTGTAGTGATAATTTATTTCGCGTATGGAATCCATAAGCTCGCGGAGAACCTCGGTATCTGGATTATGCGCGGCGGGCATGCCAAAATGTGGTTGTCCATGCTCACTTTGAAAGTTCATTATACACTAACTAAATATATTACAGAGTAATATAGAAACTTGATTCGTGTACTTGTTAGTATACGGAATTTCCCTCTATATAAGCTACGCACGATAATGTTAAAAAAATGGGAAAAATATCGCGATAAAGGCTACACGGGTTTGTCCAATTTGGGCAACACGTGTTTCTTGAATTCCTGTATGCAAGCGTTAAATCACACGTATGAATTGAACGAACTCTTGGATTCGCCCAAGCTTGACGCAAATATGAAAAAGAACCTACCCGATTCCGACATTATCCGAGAATGGAACGAGTTGCGTGACATTATTTGGAAGAACGACGGCGTCATCACTCCCAACAAGTTTGTATTAAATGTACATCGAGTTGCCACTCTCAAACGGCGGGACATTTTCACGGGTTGGAGTCAGAACGATATGCCGGAATTTCTGTTGTTCATTATCGAAGCGTTTCATAACAGTATATCACGACCCGTCAAAATCAACATTACGGGTACCACGAAATCCGATACCGACAAATTGGCCGTCAAGTGTTACGAAATGTTGAAAGAGGTTTACCACAAGGAATATTCCGAAATTATGGAATTGTTTTACGGCATCTATGTATCGGAAATACGGTCGGTAGATTCGTCCACCGTTCATTCGATTAATCCCGAGCATTTTTTTGTGTTGGATTTACCAATACCGCTGGATCTATCCCCTGTCTCACTCGAACACTGTTTCGACAGTTATGTTCGCACCGAACATTTGTATGGCGACAATGCGTGGTACAACGAGAAAACAAATCAGCACGAAAGCATTCAAAAACGCATTGTATTTTGGAGTTTACCGAAGATTTTAATTATAACCCTCAAGCGGTTTTCGCCCGACGGAAGGCACAAAATAGATAAACAGGTGGATTTCCCGTTGGAGAATCTCGATCTCTCAAAGTATGTCTACGGATACAACCGTACGCAGTACAAGTACGATCTGTATGCGGTGTGTAATCACATCGGCAACACTTATATGGGACATTACACGGCCTTTGTTAAAAATGCCAGCGAGGAATGGTTACATTTCAACGACCAACATGTCGAGATTGTTGCGCAAAGTTCCGATCAAAGCGATGTGTATAAAAAGATCGTGACACCTATGGCGTATTGCCTGTTTTATAGGAAAAAAAATCCATCTGTATAGTATAAGCAACAACGATTATACTATATTATGCCGAACGCAATAATACCCGAAATAATATTATCCGATGATAACAGGCGTTTTTTTGTGACGGATCCTTCGGGTAATTTTTATTTTAATAAAAATGAACACCCGAAATTTTCTTTAGAGTCGCAAGTTACATCTTTATTTAACATGACAAGCCTCACTTTGTATATAGGTTTTCTGATCATATACTTTGTTTTATATTATGGTTTAGGTAAAATGCTGGGAGCTGCGGTCGCGGTAGATATATTGAAAACACGAGCAATTAATTTATCCGTTCTTTTGGTAGTGATTTTGGGGTCGATATATTTCTACTATTCTTTGCCCGCGATCAACCAAAAGCATTTTTTCACATACTTGATGGTTCTCTTTAAAGAAGAATTGAACGATCCCAACATGGTGGGTGTGATGATTTTATTCTTGATCGCGCTATATATTTTTATATGGATCATGGGATTCGGGAAAAAACCGTTGGCGTTGGAACTTATTGAATACAAGTCGTGGGTGTACCTTATTATATTGATCTTTGTAATGTTTTTCATTTATGGGCTACACATTGAAATTGTGGATTTTATTTTCCAAAAATGCTACATGTGGTGGAACGACATTAAACATGGGGTGATGTCTCGACCGGTTCATGCCCCCGCTAAGGCTCCTACTAAGGCTCCTGCTAAGGCTCCTGCTAAGGCACCTGCGCCGGCCACAAATATAGAATCTAATAACGTTGCGTCCACATCGGTCCCCGATAAAGAAGAGGTATTTAATATAGCCAATAATTTATATACTTATGATGATGCGCAGGCGATTTGTAAGTCGTTTGATGCGCGCCTGGCAACTTACGACGAAGTAGAAGAGTCTTACGAGGACGGGGGGGAGTGGTGCAATTACGGATGGTCCGCCGATCAGATGATTTTGTTTCCCACCCAGAAATCGACGTGGAAAGAATTACAGAAGGATCCCAAGACCAAATACAATTGTGGTCGCCCGGGTGTCAACGGGGGCACCATGCCCAATCCTTATGTGAAATTTGGCGTCAATTGCTACGGTAAGAAACCGGACCCGAATAAACTTTCCAAAAACATGTTTGATGAGATGAATAAACCATTGCCTGGCCCGGTTCCCGATGCGCCCCCGGCTATCGACCCGGCCGTCGAGTATTGGAAATCCCAGCAAGAAGCACTTCGAATCAATTCGTTTAATAAAAAGGAGTGGTCGGAATTTTCCAATGTTCAATAAGATACGGGATACAGGAACCTACGGTTCCTTGTACGAACCTCCCTTTACGGGAACCGTAGGTTCCCTCAGAACGGCTTCGCCGTTCAAGGTTGAGCCCCGAAGGGGCTCTGACCCGTACGCCCCTCCCTTGGAAATGCCCACCCTTTGGGTGGGCATAACGACACGTGATTTCCAGGTATTTGTACATGATGGTTCTCCCCCATTTGAAACTGGAAAGGCGGCCGAGGGCGGCTCTTCATGGAATGTAATCAAGGAACAAGACATCTTGACTACTTTTATTTTTTGATTCTGGGAGAACCAACCAAAACATCAAAACACGTAAATTTTGAAGATTTTTGTAGATGGTTCTCCCCCAATTGAAACTGGAAAGGCGGCTGAGGGCGGCTGAGGGCGGCTCTTCGTGGAATGTAACCGAGGAACCACAATCCTCGGGGGGTTTTATTTTTGATTCTGGGAGAACCAACCAAAAACCCCTCATAATCGGCGGGTTTTGACCAACGGTTTAACTCCAAGGTTAAATTTCCGGGTTTTACGGTCAGAATTCCCCACCGGTTTGGTGATTGCCACCAAAAGTTTGTCCAACATGCGGTCGTCCAATACGTCGGCTTCGGTATTTTTGTAAATATTTTGACAGTTGGACGTCGGATGAGAGAACATGACAAGTCCCAATGGTATGTAAAGGTGACTTATTTTGGCAATACCCTCGATATTAAGGGTTTTCGCACCTCCCTTCTGATCACCAGTGTGAGAAAAATGATCGTAAGCAGAAATGGGAAACCCTCCGACGGTTCGCGTAGAAAGCTCGCCCTCACCCTCACCCTCGACCAAATTCTCGTTTACCGCAGACTCTACCGTATTCAGATAATGCCCCATCGCTGTATAGTAGTAGCAAATATTTGTTGTTTGGTACAATTATTTGCGCACGGTTCTCCGAATGTCCATGCTGGTTTCGGTTTCACGGTTATCTCGTACGTACTGTAAAATAAAATCAACGTGTTCGCGGTTTTGAATCACCTTCTCTAAACAATCTTCTAAATAGGAGAACGAGAGAGCAGAATACTCCTTTTTTTCGTATATTTTCAGTTCTCCGTCGCTAATTTGAATTTTTTGATTGATATTGTTTTGTTGGACATACTCACAAATATTCTCTGTCAAGCGTTGTTTCTTCTCGCGAATTTCCCGGGTTTTGTCGCCGAGCAGTTTCAGTTGCGAATCTGCGAGAACCCACTGTTGGATCATCGCAGTAAATTTCTCCCGAGGAGTGGGTTCGCCCACCGCCAGTGTAGTTTCCTTGGCCGGTTTACTCATTATTCATATAATATTATTTATTTGAATAACACTGATTTCACATACATAGTAATATGACGCGTGGTCTAAAAATAGCGATAAGAGTTCATGACGTTCTCTAAAAACGCGGCGCGTTGCGTTTCGGTACTACGATCTATACTGTAAAGTCCTTTATGTACTACCCGGCAACCCAATGCGCAATGAGGCGCCAAGCCGTGGGTAACAAGCCGCCGTCCATGATCCCCGTGTATTTTTACAATCAAGTCCGGTGCGCCGTACGTGGTGACAATACCAATTTTTTTGATATGTGGCAGGCCAGGAATGACGCGGTATTGCCGGTTACGGTTGTAATGAAAAGCCACCCCCGGAATCATGACACGGTCAAAATAACCCTTGAGAATTGCGGGCATGCCGTACCACCACGTTGGATACACAAAGACGATGGATGTACACCATCGCAAGTCGTCGATCGCGTCTATAATGTCATCGTCAAATGCGTGTGTCTCTGGATATTTCCAATCCAGATCGGTAGGATTCTCGTTGAGTTGTACATGTAAACGTGTTTCGATGCTGGCCTTCAGTGTATTGAGGGCCAGCGTAACATCCGGCATTTTGTTCAATTTATTGTATAAATGTAAATCGCGCTGTGTAGTAATCGGATTGAAGGTTCTTCTTTTGTAACATTCGTGCGCATTGTCCTCATAACGGTATAGACTTCGCACTCGCACATCCGCATCCTGTTGTTGTAGTCCTTTGACCACATTGTTCAAGAGCGAGCGTGAAAACGAGGTTGGATCGGGATGCGCATGAATGACCAGTGTGCGCATGGCATACCATGACGGTACCCATAAAGTAAAAAGTAAACCGGCACTAAAATACATACGATATACTAGTATGTACTATATTGTATGAATATTTTTATGTTGTTTTTGTAGACCTTTTCTCAATTGTTACCCGTTACAGATTCAACTCTTCGCCGGTATAAATGCGAGAACCTAAATAATATTTACGGTTTGCGACGAAACGTGCGACGTATTTTACTGTATTTATTGCGTTTGCTCATGCCGAACTTGCCTTTGAAAGCCGTGTTAGCGTAGAGAAGAACTGCGGGGACTGCCACATCGGCTAACATGGCACTTCCACCCTGCTTCAAAGACGAACCGCCATTTTTCAAAGACGTTCCGCCCTTTTTCGGAATCATACCGCCTTTTTTCATATCGGACCCCCCCTTTTTCAAAGCCGATCCGCCCGCGCAAAAGCTTTGTCCAGACAAATTGTTGGCGGCAATTTCGTTGCCGCGCCCCGCCCCCGCTACCTGTTGCTCCGGTCCACCGTACGCAGCCGTCGTGTATTGCCACGCAGAACCGCCCCGAGTTTTGCCGCCCCGAGGTTTACTATTTCTTTTCCGGCTATTCTTCGCCATGTTGATATATACATTATTTGTATATTTTATTTTACCGTTTGGAGGGGTAATCCAGCTTTGCTCGCTGACCCTATAGAGCCTCAGCCCTTGAACAATCATGTCCACACTACTCGCGGAGAATAAGGCATATAAGCCGGGTAACTGGTCAATTTCAAGAGGAGGTACAAATTAGCTAAAACAACCAACATAAAAAAGACGTTGTAGATGCATATCACCCAAACGTACCAATAACATTCGTCGCAGACCATATCGATGATGGGCCGCACCATCTCTTTCACGTCCTTTTTAATTTCTTCATTTTTAAAAAAATCGATACAAGTGTCCCGAATCGTTTTGAGACTTTTCATCTTGAACACCTTATACTAATTATGGTTGATTTATGCGAATAACGGGAACGCGGTTGATGTAATAAAAAAAAATGTAAGCGGAAGATAAATAGTTCGATGGACGCAATACAAGAACCGAACACAAAATTCAATTTCGATCAACTCGTGCTAACTCCGCCGTTGTCCGTCTCTAGCGGGAACCATTTTATCAAATATTCTTTCAACGGAAATCCGCTGTACATACAAACGCCTAAATGTAAAATTAAGCAAGGAGTCGTAAAGGCGGGGAAAAAAATGTACTGCGATTTAATGTTTTCGATTGAAAATGAGGATTTAACCCAGTGGCTGGAGAACCTGGAGAATACTAGCCAGAAGTACATTTACGAAAAACGCGAAAAATGGTTTGAAACTACTTTAGAAAAACACGACATTGAGAATTCATTTACGTCTCTAGTGAAACTCATTAAATCTGGGAGGTATTACACGTTGCGGTCAAACATACCGATGATTTTAGGCAAACCGTCGTTGAAAATATACGACGAGGCCGAGAACCTGTTGGCGTTGGAGGATTTAAAAGAGGACATGCCGGTGATTTCTATACTGGAAATACAGGGTATCAAATGTTCTCCGCGAGGTTTTCAGATTGAAATAGAAATTAAACAGTTGTTGGTGTTAAACCCCCCCGATATTTTTCAAAAGTGTATTTTGATCCCGAACGCCGCCCATAAACCCAAAGAATCACCGCCCATCGCCGCGATTACACTGAAAGAACCGATGAAAGAGGAGGAGAACAATGTCACGGCCGAACCATCTAGCAGCAGTATAGAAGTTCCGTCCCCCGAAATTATTCACGAAGAGAGCGCGGAAGAAGAAGAAGACCGCGAGAATGAGCCCGAACCCGAAATTGAGGACGATGTTGAGGTTAGTACGGGTGAGACGACGGATGCGTTTACCGAGAACCCCGATTTAACAGAGATTGATTTCAATTTAGAAGAAATTCCCGTGGAAGAGTCATTGGTTCTGAAAAAACGCAACGATGTTTACTATGAAATGTATCGCGAAGCATTACGTAAAGCGAAGATGGCCAAAGAAATGGCGGTTTCTAGTTATTTAGAAGCGAAACGCATTAAAAACCTCTACATGCTGGATGATTTAAGCGACGACGAGGACGAGGACGAGGACGATGAAAGTGATTTTGAGGACGGTACCCCTGTACCAGACGGCGAATTAGAGAACTAACCAAAGGATGGTAAACCCGAACCAATCTTTACGAGTAGAGACAAATCAAACAATATGTGGCCATCGGAAAACTTTAGTAAAGCGCCGTTCTCACACCATTGAAGAATTCAATACCCTCCCAGGAGGGTTCTTCATATGTGTTACCATTTATAGATTTGAATAGAGGACCCCCTATGGAAGCGAAATCAGATATTGCCCAGTAGAAATCAAATGTTCACGGGTGCAAATAATTTTGTAGAGCGATTATATAAACAGAATAGAATGTTTAAAGAGTTTTCCAAAGGAATCTTCAAATTCTTCACAACCCAACGTGTGATTTTATTGGTTGTGTTTTTGGTTTTAGCATATATTTTGTATACGTATTCCAATTCGAAAGGTATGGTGACGGACGGTTATGCGGGTGGTATGGACAGCACGTCGGGTCCTCAACTGCCTACTATCGTGCCCCAGGCCACGGCTCCTGCCATGAAACCGACGACGTCAAATATCATGAATGACACGGCTTCCGCGATCATTGGGTCGAGCACGACGGGGTCGTATACGGCGCGCGATACGGGTAACCCCAGCGATTTACTGCCCCAGGACAAAAACAGCCAATTTAGCGATTTCAACATGTTGAACAAGGGCAATGTTGTCATGCCCGACCTGCTGGATGCGGGTTATTTGATTGGCTTGGATACGATTGGTCAGTCGTTGCGTAATGCCAATCTCCAGGAGCGCTCGGACCCGATCATCCCCAAGTCGAATGTGGGACCCTGGAACCACAGCACCATCGAGCCGGATCTTGGGCGCGTGCCGTTGGAACTTGGATGCGGCTTACGTTAAATAATCCGCCCACGAAATAAATTATAACACATAACAAAAACATATACACATATTTTTGTTATTCTCTATACAAGGGATGATTCCCGCTATAAATATTTTCGGTTATGTGCTGATTTTTGGTTATGTATTCTTAGCATTCGCTCTAGGCATGGGTTATGCGTGTATACGGTCGTGTTGGAACCCATGACTTCATGATAAATTCATACCAGTATACATCGATGTATAGTGTATAGTAAGCCCATAATGACGGGTATAGATATTCTTGGCTATCTATTGCTCGTATTCGTGTTAGGCATATGTGTTTCAAGTATGCGGTCGTGCTGTTACACATCATAGGATAAGCATCCACCGGCAGTGCAAGCTTGAGACCTTTGCTCGCCGAAACGTTATAATATGTTATATAGTATAGGCTCAAGATTCATGAATAATATAGACATTTTAGGCTATGTATTGGTGGCATTCATTATAGGCATATGCGTCTACATTTATTACGACAGCGATACGTTTCAGTTAAAATGTATCGTATCGACGGTGGACGGCAACAAATATTGTGTGCGAGAGCGCGAGAACATGCAGCGAGCCGCCGATTTGCTCGCAAAAATTACCGATAAATGTAAAAATTTAGTGGCCTACGTGGGTAAAAAGTATCCCGATAACCCCGATGTTCAACGGTTGGTAAAAAATTACAACCCGAAAAAGGTGATGGAGACGTTACCTACCAGTGAATACACTGCCTATAGTGAAAACAAGGGCGAAAAATTGGCATTTTGCCTGAACAAGAAAAAAACGGAGAACAACAATTTAATCGACGAACACACTCTGATGTTTGTATCGATCCACGAATTGTCGCATGTGATGACCAAGTCCATTGGACATAAGAGCGAATTCTGGCAAAATTTCAAATTCCTGTTGGAAAACGCCAAAGAAGCGGGCATCCATGATCCGGAAGATTACAAGAAAAGCCCCCGCGAATACTGTGGTATGAATATACACGATAATCCGTATTACGATTCATAGAAACACCCTATCGGGTTATCATATAAAGACCCAACCGGGGTAGTGTAAATCGTCGCGACATCCCTTGTGGCATACCACGTATTGATCAGGATGTTTATTTAAAAACGACCCCCACCAAGCCAACGTGGAGACGGAAACAATATTCATTTTGATAAGTGAAATCATCCACACGTCCATAAAATCTCGCTCATAGGAATAGAAGAATTGGACCCTATGTGAAATATACACAAGATTGTTATCGAAAATATATCGACAATACTCGCGATCGTTTGTAAAGACAAAAAACTTTTTCACCCCCTTTTTTTTAATAACGTGGTCGATACATTTAAAGTACGTTTTTTGTATTTCTTCAAGCCGCGCATGGTTGTCGCGAAATATATACTTGTAGTCTGGTCCCAATCTCACATGGATAGAACATATATTCGGATCCAGAATCTGGGGGTACCGTTTGGTGATGTAGGCAATATCTTCGGGAGTGGGACCAAACATATCTTGAATGAGGGCGCGTTTTTCCGCAATATTCTGGAAGTTTTCAAAATATTCACTAAAATGGATGTTGTCTTCGAATTCGTACTCCCAAATATTTTTTTTCGTTGTGGTCATCTTGACGGGCGCATCTTTAACCGCCAAATATTCGGGAGGACAATCCGAACACACATTGCGAAAAATACTCTCCTCTTTTTTCAGATTTTCCAGACGAAAAAAGGTTTCCAACCCCGGGACGTAAAGTTTGGCCTGATGTTTCAATGCGTAACACCATGCCGATGCGATTTGAAATAACATGTTACCAATACCGGTGTTGCCTCCGTTTGGAATGTACCACGTACTGGTCGACGCATCTAAAGAATAATGGGTGAGGGTTAAAAATACTTTTGGGCAGGTCATATTAGTATAATATCTGGATACGCTAGTTTATATTATTTTTACGAGGTAAATATTTTGGGTTCGTTTCTCCAGTATGTGTGTCCCTGGTATAAATAATCGCAATATGCGTGTTTCCATTTCGCAAACGGTCCCAGGTCTATCCCGTAAAATCTTGCGCGAATTTCGCGGGCGGGGTCGTTCAATACCTCGTTCAATTTCGCGTCGTTCTCAAGGTATAACGTCGAGCTATCATTGCCAGCCTGGTTATAAATAGGTAGCATGATTTCGTTGACGGCCGCGGTAAATGGTCCCGCGGGTCCCGTCAAATAACAGACATCGCGGGTTGTTTTACGAACAATATTGTCACAACAATTTTGGAGGGTTTTTAAGAGGATGGGATGATTTTTTTCAAAGATCATGATCCAATTGTTAAACACCCCCGGATTGCCCTCTCGGGTAATAATACATGTGTCTGTGGGGGCGATGAGTTCCTTCAGAGGCCGAGTGATTTCGGAATCCATGTCCAAATACACCCCGCCGTGGATATATAAGACGCAATACCGCCAAAAATCCGCTTTGGCGGCACCCACATTCAGCTCTCGGTAACAGTCGTACATAAAGGGCGTCATGTTGGTTTGAATGAAAGTGTCCATGTCGTGGTCGTCGTACAACTCCATTCGATACTCGGGATTCAGTTTCTGAATATTGTCGCGTATTTTCTGTACATTTTCATGGAGGGTCCGTGTTTTCCAGGTTTGATAAATTACCTGAGGAATAGTCATTACGTAATGTATTATCGTAATTACTGTTTATGTGGTTATACGGTAGATCAATTGCCCTGACACACCAACTGCGCATATTTCGAATTCGCATATGTATATGGCCGGGGTATAAGGTTCTCTTTGGTGAAAAAGTCTAGCGAAGAACCCACGTCCAAATACACATTGTAGGGATTCAACTCCATACATTTGGGAATCCACACTTTAGTTAACGGTCCCGCGGCGAAACAAATCAACTCGTCGCGTTTGTCTTTGACGTAGTCCAAGACGCGCTGGGTTTCGTCTTCCCACACGTTATTCCAGTTGTTTACCAGGTACTTGTCGATGATAAGCCGATCTTTGATGGGAAAGTTGCACTCTTTCGTACCGCACGTGATCAAATAAAACCCGGGCGAATACGAATGTAAAAACTGGACGGTTTTCTTCCAGTTTGAGTTACAGAAAATATTCGCGTACGTAATTTGCGCGGGATTCACGGAATATTTATTCAAATAACTGTCGCGACACTCTTTAAAACAATTTTCACAGGGGATGCCAATGTATAGGTCGGGGCGTACCGTTTTGACGGCGTCTATTAGTTGTAGACGCAGTATACCGTCGGCCGTGTTCGTCCAATTATCGCAGTTGGTGAATGTGTTGTTTTCCATGACCAAATGTTCGCCGTCATTGGGACGTATCAGCCCGAAATGTTCTCCGCGTCGAATTTTTTGAATGATCTGGTCGAAATGGTCGGCCATGTTTCCGTTCAACTGTTTGGGAATGCTCATCTTGATGTGTAAAATATAAACGCGTGTTTTTTATATTTTTTTGCCGTGTAATATAATGTATTCATCTTAGTCGTCGCTATCTATCCAGTTCAAATTTAAACTTTGGTGAACATTGTTCGTATTACCTCTGTAAAAGATAATCCAATTATCGCAGTTACCAGAGCCACAAATAATATGTTTACACTTGGACATGATATTAGTAATCGCAACAAAATTACGGGAATATAAATGGTTTTTACTATAGTCTTGATGATCGACATCTGCATGAGACCTATTAATTGTGCGTATTTCGTCCTTGAAGTGAATAGAATCCGGAAATTCCTGTAACATTCTTTCATAAAATTCCTTTTCCTGACTTTGTATTAAAAATTTGATGTTCGGGTTTTTATTTTTTACTTCATGTGCTTTAATAGCAAAATCATCATAAGATGCTATTGGTGTTTCCGAACTTTTAATTATACCCCTATAAAAGAGTACACACAGATTATCATAATCAAGAGCGTATTTATTTTCCAAATTAACGATAATATCTTGGATTTCTTTAACGGGAGTGAAGTATTTTTTGATAAGAGGAGTAATATTTTTAAGATCCATTTCCTTGTAAGGTGAGAACTGCGGCTCAAAATAGGTATCAGGATCATTACTCCATTTTTTCTGGTTAATACTTGTAATATGCGTCAACTCTTCAACTACGACGTTATTATAATGTTCAAAATAGTAAAACACATTGTCACCTACATAATTAGGTGGTTTATAATATTGATAAATAGCAGTTGTATCAACATCCTCCGGAAGTTTACCGTTATCATTCAAATATTCAATAATTTTAATTAATCTCACCGAACAACAAGAAAAGAAGCCCATACCTATATTGACCTTTAACATTTACAATATAGGTATATACATTATTATACATTTAAGTGTTTTTCCTACGTTAATAATGACGTTTATTTTTTCGGAAGACGAAGCTAGAAGTATTTCATCTGATTGCCACTAATCTCAAAATTACATTTTTTATAAAAATCAACATTCTTATCCAAACAATTCAGGGTTATTTTATAACAATTGAAAACGTTTTTGCCTATTTCAATTAGTTTGTTTACTAGTATTCTGCCAAGCCCAGACCCTCTATATTTTTCAGTAATTATGACATCTTCAATTTGTCCAATCGGGTTATTGTGTAATTTTTCTAGTATAAATATGGATCCCGCACCTACTATTTTTTTTTCGGTAGTCGAATAAATAACAATAATTTTAATATTGTTATTTCTAATGTAACTGATAAAGGCGTTTTCGTCAATTTCGTACTTGTAATTGGTGAATTCATACATTAATTCCATGTATCCAGATCGATAATCATTATCTTCCAATGGCCGCATTATCAAATCTTGGTTATAGATATTCATGATGAATTATTACATACTCACCGCTCTATATTTATTCTTCTAACCATTCTTTATTTTTCAGGGTCCATTGGACGGTTTTATTTAACGATTTTTCGAAATCGAATTTGGGTTTCCAGCCCAATTCATATAATTTTGTACCATCTAATCCATATCTTAAATCATGTCCCGGTCGAGAACTATGAAAATCAACCATCTCGTACTCTAGTTCCTTTCCGACAAATTTTGATATTAATAAAGCGAGGTCCATATTCGAAACTTCTTTTTCCCCCGAAATATTGTATTTTTCACCAAGTTTGCCGTTATTAATCAAGAATAGTACAGCACTGGCGATATTTTGGGCATGTATATAAAACCGAGTACCCGATTTCATCTTATCTGGATATGAATGTATGTATATTTTTTCATTGTTTAATATTTTTTTGATACACAACGGGATAAATTTTTCAACATGCTGTCTCTCGCCGAAAGCATTCATTACATTGACAATCATAAGAGGCAAATTATACGTATTTTCATATGAAATACAAATGTTCTCGGCGGCGGATTTTGATGCGGAATATGGATTAGTAGGTCTATGACGGTCCCATTCTTTATACAATGTATCACCTAATGCGGGGCCAAATACCTCATCTGTACTGAAATAGAAAAATATTTCCAAATTTTTAATTTTCCTTGCCCATTCTAATAAATTGACCGTACTGTTCACATTGTTTGTAATAACATGGGTTGGATTCTCTATACTATTATTTACGTGGGTTTCTGCTGCCATATGAACAATATAATTTATATTGTCTCCGATTTCCTTTATTATACCGTCGGAAATAGGATTACATAGATCAAATGTAAAGATTTTAACCCGTTTGGAATTGACCAATTTGTTGTTACGCAGACGATTCAACCCCATACTTGCGTAAGATAATTTGTCGATAATAATAATATTCCAATCAGTATGTTTGTGTACGTATTCCGCAAAATGATGACCAATGAATCCACAGCCACCGGTTAATACAATGGTTTTGGTACTGGGAGTATTCGGAGAATTTTTCTGTAGCGATGGCAAAGATAAATCTCCGGACAACGAAGGAGAAATTCCGGAGTTGTTTGAATCTAATAACAATTTACCCGACATGATTTATATATTAAATTGTAAATCATGTTTAACTACTATTTAATTAAAATATATTTTCGTATAGAAACACATTACCAAGTGAAGTACTTTCTTGTAACGAAAATATATGAAATCTACCATCCTTGTGATATCTTTTCAATCATATAATCTAAATCATCCTTATTTAACCACCAACCAATAGGAATACAAATCAATTCTTTTTCTAGTTCATTAATTTGTGACAATTCACTATTAAAATCTTTGACACAGCTGTTTAAATCATTGCGATTATGAACTTGACTTGTCGATATACCACATTCTTTCATTTTGTCAATAAACGCGGATTTGTTTTGAACTTTCATTGTGAATAACCAAGCCGCGCTTTCTCTATCATGCTTATTTTCGAACAAGGTGATATTTTGGATGGGTGTCAATTTTTCGTACATATATTTGTAATTATCCCGGTTTTTTGTCAACAAATTGTCTATATGCGGTAAATTATAAATACCAATAGTAGCATTAATATCGTTCATATGAAATTTATAACCCCATTCCAAAATATCGTTTTCCATTCTGAAATCTTTACGATTATAATTACGCTTGTCGCGGTCTATACCAAACCAGCGAATTAGTTTTGCCCTATCATACAATTTTTGTGTCGGTAAAGCAATGATTCCTCCGTCACCCGTAGTCAAATGTTTGATCGCCTGTAAACTGAAAACACAGATATTGCCATGATTTCCTAGTTTTTTATTTTTATAAGTGGCCCCAAATGCGTGAGCACAATCTTCCACTATTTGAAATTTATAACCATATTTTTGTAAATGTTCCTCTTGTAACAGTTTTAATTCATCCAAATCTACCGGATATCCTCCCCAGTGAACCAGATACAACACTTTGGTATTCGCATTCAATTTGTTTTTAATATCTATGATTGATACATTGGCGGTAGTATTGTCGGTGTCTACCCATTTAATTTTACATCCATTGGCTAATATAGCAGCATTTGTAGCAAAGCATGTTAATACTGGAGACAGGACGTAATCATTATCAATATCGAATCCGGGCCAGTTCAATTCTTCGTCCTTTTCCATCAATAAGCGTAACGCCAGAGTTAATCCAGAAGTGGCCGAATTCAATGTCAATAAATGCGGATTTCCAAAATATTGGATTAATACTTCCTCGAATTTTTCTACTTGAGGTCCCTGAGTAATGAAACCAGACATTACCACCTCATTTAATGGTTTTATTACATCCTCACTCATAAACACTTTAAACAGTGGTAAATTTTTGTGTTCCATTTTTTGGTCTTGAAATATGTGTTTCTATATGTATGTTTCTAAATTGTTTTTACTGGAGTATTTTACACCCATTCATTATGTAAATACTGAAATACATTTTCGGCATTACCTCTGAAATATGTGATCCAACAACTACAGTTACCTGAAGTACAAATTATATATTTACACCTTGACATAACAACCGTGATTGCTATAAAATTTTTCCCGTAGATATAATTGTGCATTTTTGAAAATACGTTGACGTTATTGGTTTCGCGATCTACACTAATCGGCTTGGATAACTCCTCGCCAAAATAAAACGAATTCGGTAATTCAGATGACATTTTTTGTATAAATTCCAGTTCATCGCTCTGGATCAGAAAAACGATATGAGGGTTGGTTGTTTGTAACTCCTTTGCTTTCAGTACAATATCTTCGTAACTACATATGTTGGTCTCCCGCTGTTTATCATTCCCCCTATAAAATAATACACAAAGATTACTATAATCATATTTGTTGATATAATCATTTTCGATTTTTGTTATTATACCATTGACTTCATCGGTGGGAGTAAAATATTTTTTGATAAATAAGTTATGTATATTGTAATCAATGGTCTTATAGTCAAAAAATTGTTCGTCTATAATATTAAAATTACCTTGAAGTATCGGTACGACAGAATCTTCAATTTTCAAATCATTGTCAATCTTAAAAAAATGACTATACATGTCATTATCGCTGTAAGTATAGTTTTCGTGATTTTCCAAGTAATTGTACTTGAAATACATAGATGTTGTAACGAGGGTCTCGGGTTCTTTTCCAATTAAAGCAAAAAATGTCATGATACTTTTTAAAATGATTGTAGATGCCGAAAAGATTCCACCATTTGTATTATTGGTTATAATTAACGAACGGTCGTTTGGAATATTCATAAAATTGTGGGGATTTTTTCTCCATACCATTTTACAGAGATTGTAACTATTCTTTCTTTATTAATGTATACTTTATATTGTAAATACATGAACTTATTAAACTAAATCCAGAACCATTGGATATTATTTCACTACATCTTGACAAAATTGCGAAATCTACCACTGTATCAAACAACTCGGTACTTTGTGCTTCATTTTCATTGTCTCTACGAAAAAAATGTCCAAGCAGCTTATTATCAATATCAATATTATCATTGTCCATATTAATTTTTAAATCACCAATATGAATTTTATTATTATCCCAATACAGTAATTTGGGTATATGCGCGGATAACAACTTACCCATTTGGATTGAATCTGTAATTAAAATATAATTTGCTTCTTCGTGGGTATACATATAATTCGTTATTTTATGGTAATAATTTTGAAAAACTTCAAGATCAAGTAATGTATTGTGTATTAAACTGCCATCACCTATTCTTAAATGAACGACTTTATATTTTTCATTCTGGTCAATTCTGTATACGGTTTTGAATAATTCGTCGATTTTTGCTTCAATAACATCATTGGGTTGTAAAATATCTCGCATGATTAACTGTATATCATCGGGTATTTTACCAAAATTTTCAAGAAATCCAGCATGATTTATTGTATAAAAACAGTTTGTTATTATTGAAAACGAGTTATTCGTTTCAAATAAATTTACTACATCTCTATACACGTTTTCCCATGGACTACCACATGATGGTAATAGTTCAACAGTATCATCCATATTACCATTATGAATATAATAACTACTGTCTTTAAAATAACTGAAAACAGGATGTATCGACTTATCTACAAAAAATGCGTAGTTATATCTTTTTGATAGTATCAAAAGAGTTACGGTGCCTCTTAAAAAATCACCGAATCCTGGAGGTAAATCGGCAGTTTTACACCTTGTTAAATATTTATGGATACAAATTTTATTATTCATTGAATACATTATATAAAGACGTTATTATACTTTATATAATGTATTCAATAAATAATTTAACTTTGGAAAGAGTTGACGATTGCCATGTATTATATTGTAACAATGCAAGTTTAGGTACAGGGTCGTGTATCCATGAATATTATTATTATACGATTGAATTAGTAAAAAAAGCAATAAAAGGAGTAAATTCCACCGAAAATAAACTGAAAATAAATATTATTCTTACTTCGGTGTCTTCGCCAATTGAACATTATGATTTTAATAACGAAAATAAGACGGTTCGATTTTTTTTTAATGAAGAACATACCATTGCTTCAAGGGGTAATAATAGTTACAATTATGATGCGTTACCTGATAGTAAAATAATAAATCCGAAAAATAATGATTATTACAAAAGTTTGTTATCGTCGCCTCATTTAATTGATAAATCAGATATAATTATTAATTATAGCGTAGTTAATAAAGTAAATATAAAAACAACCAGTAATTACAGGGATGTATATATTAAATGTGTGTTGATTCATCCTCTGTTGTATACATATTATAATAAGAAAGAAGACCGCGATAATCATTGTATAACTACATTTCTTTATCCACAATGTTCACAGAAACGCATTGAATTTTTAAATAAAATGCGAGAACATAATATAAATCATAAAAATATAAATACCTGTGTAACTTCAGACGATTTTATTAATTTATACAAAAATACAAAAATATTAATTAATATACGACAAATTTATGAACATCATACCATAGAGGAATTGAGAATATTACCGGCTTTAATGTGCGGGGTGATTGTTATATGTGAAGATGGACCATTGAAGGAATTTATTCCATATAAAGATTACATTATTTGGACAAGTAACGATGATATGATAAAAACAATACGTTATGTAGAAGAAAATTACAACGAAATACACGATAGTTTTTTTTTGGGGAATCGTTTATCAAATTTATTTGAAATTATGGAAGAAATGAATTATTCTGAATTATATAGTAAACTTCATGAGTTTATTTGAATGTTCCACATTTTGATATGTAATAAAAACAATCTAAAGTTGCCCCATATTTACATCATCAAAGGGGTGTGAATGAATAGATTTACAGATATTTCAAAAATAATTTGGGACAATATTTTAAAAGATAAAGATGATAATAAACGAATTATCAGTTATTCTATATTTAATAACATTGCTTTAACCGGCAGAAATTTATTTTTTCCAAATATTTTGTTATATAAAGATGTATGCACCGAATATGACATTTTCGAATTATACTCGCCTTATGATGAAAAGATCATGTCATTGAATAAAGAAACCTTTTATGATGATAATAAATTCATAGTAAATATAGAGTATTCAATAAAGAAATCGTATATTTCTCCCGTTTTTTTTTTCATTTACAATTTCGACAATTATTACCATTTCTTGTATGATACTATACCCTATCTGTACACGTTTCTACACCTTAAAAAAACTATTCCCCAATTGAAGTTATTGGTTAATTATCCAAATAAACAAATGAGTGATTTTTATCCTTTTAACCTGGATATACTGTATAAATTGGTCCATCCTGACGACGTGTTACTTCATGAAGAAAACACCGTGTATGAAACAATCTATGTTAGTAGTTCGCTCACACATGGTGGGTTCTCCAATTTGCCTCCTAGAAAAGAAATCTACGAATTGTATTCGCAAATGAAAGAAAAAATAGTTGTTAATCCATTTTATAATGATTATGAAAACATTTATGTCTCGAGGAGAACCTGGATAAATAAGGATACTAGCAATATTGGAACGAATTATACAACTCGCAGAAAAATGATGAATGAAGACGCGCTCGTGGCGGAATTGGAAACCCGGGGAATACGAGAAGTATTCACCGAGAACCTGACCATTGATGAAAAAATACAACTGTTCTCGCGGGCAAAAATGGTGATAGGTAGTATTGGTGGGGGTATGGCCAATCTCTTGTTCTCACCCTCTACTACAAAATCGATCTGTTTGGTGACGCCCCACTTTTTAACCATTAATTATCGTTTCAAGTTTTCGATGGAACATACCGATATTACCTACTTTGATGATATTCATACGTATACGGAGAACAACGCAATACCATTGTATTGTCGGGTTAAAATGCGGGGGAGTAACGAGGGACGAATTGGGGAAATATCTGAGTTTAATCCAAATTCAGGAAAATATGAGATACAATTATCAAGTAATGATGTGGCCGGTTTCAATAACGAGATTGTGTTTGAAACTATCACAGCAAATTCATCCGAGTTTGATTTGTTGGACAACGGCTTAAATAGTCCATATATAGTGGATATATCGAAACTTATTCGCACACTTGAAAAAACAATCAAACATGGATAAATACACGATTTTTAATTTGACTACCGATGAAACACACGTGTTGTATATACACGAAATATTCGACTTGATTCGGCAACGTCCAGAGTGTGAATATTACAAGCTGGTAAACGACAAACCTATTCTTATTCACAATGAAACGGTTCTGAATACTGAATTCATATGTCATCGTATTAATAGCATAGAGGAATTACGAAATATACCCCCAATGTTTGGTGTTGAATTGGATTTGCGTGATGGTGAATATAATCAAATTTATTTACAACACGACCCATATATACGAGATGAGTGTTTTGGGTTATTTTTCCGTAGCGATAGCAGAGAAAACCTAACCCAGGAATTTGAGTCATATTTAAAATCATACAATCATAAGACGATGATATTAAACATTAAATCCGAGCGTATTGAACCGAGATGTATTGAATTAATGAACGAATACGAGATACAAACTTATTTTTTCTTGGACTCGAATTTGCCCATGATATATTTGCTGAATACGAAATATCACAATACCAATATTGCGTGTCGTTTTTCCGAATTCGAACCCATTGAAGGTTATAGACGTATAAAACATATGATTACTTGGGTATGGTGTGATTGTTTTACATTTCAACCACTTACCCGAGATATTTATGATGAAATACAATCGGATGGGAAAAGGATATGTATTGTTTCTCCTGAACTACAGGGTCGGCCACATGACATACAAAAACATCGGGACCATTTTATTGAAAAGGGGGTATTACCCGATGCGATTTGTTGTAAAATAACGAATATCATTCATTGGATATAATATTCAAGGGGGTATATCTACGGTATTTTCATTCTTTTGTTGAATCTTTTTTACAAAATGTGTAGTAGAATCATTATCAAAAATATTAACCTTCCAGCAATCATATTGTAAATTACTAATACAACCATCAATAGTATCTTTTTTTTTATTGTTCAAATGGTATAATATTGCTGATAAATATCTTTCAGAACATTCCGATTCAAATCTTATTTTAATGATTATGTCTTTAGTTATTCCAAAAAAATCTGATATCTTTGATTTATGTAAGACAAAAGAATTACACCAGCATATAGATAATTCGTTCATAAAGTTTTCAAGATTTAACATTCTCATTATTTTTAAATTAGTTGTTTGTGAACCCCAATGTTTTTTTTCATCATTTGTCATAATAGACCAATTATGAATTGGGCAAGCGTGTATATTATTTTCAAGTAAAAAATTAAAATCGTATTTATTCTTTAGTACAAAGTTATCTTGTGTAAATACGTAATAATGATAGTTTTCAATCAAATTATTTGCGATTAAGTATTTAATACCGACATTATATGCTCCTATCTCAAATTTACATTCGTCATTGTTTGTAATAATAATTACGTTTTTATAATTTTCAAACATTTTGTGTATATCTTGTATATACACGGAATTGTTGTCTACAATAATGATGAGGTGATTTTCGTATATTTTTTGTATATTATCGACATAATATTTTATATATGTCTCATAATTTCTGTAATATTTTAAAGAAATTATAAAACATACCGCATATGTATTTGTTTCCGTAGAAGATGTATCCGAACATGTGTGTGATACGTCATCGGCGCTGGAATTTTCTAAATAATGTGTCATACTATATAGTTATATAGAGATAATAATATGTTTATATATTACTTATGATTCAGGGGGTTATATTGGATTTTGACAATACATTGTATGATTATGATACAAATAATCAACGGGCACTTGATATATTGTTTGGCGAATTACATAAAAAAACATCTGTTCCTCTTCAAACTATTATAATTGCCTATGAAAAATTAAACAAAAATATTAAGGGCTCGAACAATCCGGCGAATAAATTCAACAAGGTCATTTATATAAAAAACCTACTGGAAGAATTCGGGGTTCCAATGTTACACCTGAATTATTATCTACAAATGTATCATAATTCATTTTTTGGTAGGCTTGTATTATATCCCGGAGTCACCGAATTCTTGGCGTTTCTAAAATCGAAACACATGAAGATTGGCCTGGTATCCAATAACCAATTCTATCAACAATACGAAAAACTCCGAGAACTCGATTTACTTTACTACATTGATTGTATTCAGACCAGTGACGAATGTGGCTACGAAAAACCGGATCTGAGCGTATTTTTACAAATACAACATAAAATGGGTATTCCTTTCGACAAAATGGCGTATATTGGCGATGATTATCTGTGTGATATTGAACCGTCGTTGCGTCTCGGTATGTTCTCTTTTTTATTCGAAGAGAAGGGTATCAAAGGTATCTCAGTTGTAACGAACTACATTAAATTCGGTGATTATCCCTCCATCCTCCATTTTTTCCAGGAATATATTCAAACTGCGGATAGTTTGGTACGTCTTTCCAAGTTTTTCGGGCAATCGGAATTCAATGTCCAAGGGCCCGGGGGAAACATATCTGTCAAGATGGGGGATTTGCTGTTTATTAAATCGTCGGGATTTACATTGGGTAATATGAGTTACGACGAAGGGTATTGCGTTTTACATAATCCATCCTGTGTAAATATGATCAGTACCCGTGTAAATAACGTCAAATCTGCCAAATTATTTGGGTGGAAACATCCGTCGATGGAAACCTATTTTCATTCTTTTATGAAAAAGTACACCGTACATCTCCATTTTACGCCATCCAACGTTTGGTTCTGTTCCAACGCGGTATCAGACCTCTCGGATTTTGTTTATAATTATACAATCGTCGATTACTTTACACCCGGAATTGAAGTATCACACGAAATTTATACACGGTATTCGGCGGATTGCGATATTTATTTTCTTAAAAATCATGGACTCATAATAACCGCAAATACGATAGAAGAAATATTTGTTTATTACGAGTATTTGTTT